>Ga0067045_1028911_pt1 | contig 25925 bp, 22 predicted proteins | sample TerdegcTABiofilm_FD_59184 | JGI IMG/M metagenome (GOLD analysis project Ga0067045, IMG submission 59184) | Combined Assembly of (Gp0054472, Gp0054536) Wastewater bioreactor microbial communities from Singapore -Terephthalate degrading... | reverse complement strand
GTTTACCAGGCTGACGTATCCAATCCGGAGGAAGTGGATGCTATGGTGAAAGCAGCCCTGGCTGAGTTCGGAAAAGTGGATATTTTGGTTAATAACGCGGGCATAACCAGAGACAATCTTATTTTTCGCATGAAAGACGCGGATTGGGACGCTGTTCTCGGGGCAAATCTGAAGGGAGCTTTTAACTGTATCAAGGCTGCCGGCAGAGGTATGTTTAAAAATCACTACGGGCGCATCATAAATATCAGTTCGGTGGTCGGTTTGACCGGAAACAGCGGCCAGGCCAATTACAGTGCGGCTAAAGCCGGCTTGATCGGCCTGACTAAAGCCATGGCGAAAGAGCTTGGCTCTCGTAATATCACTGTTAACGCCATCGCGCCGGGCTATATCGATACGGATATGACTGCTGCTCTGGAAGAAAGTGTTAAAAGAAAGATGCTGGAGCAGATTCCTTTGAAAAGGTTCGGTTGTCCGGAAGAAGTGGCTGAGTTGGTGGCGTTTCTGGCTTCGGATGTGGCCGGATACATCACCGGGCAGACCATAAGTGTAGATGGTGGAATGGTATGTATGTAATAATCTGATCTGGTTAAAGTACCGAAAGGGGGTGAATGTTCATCATGTCAGTAGCTGAAAAGGTTAAAGCCATTATTGTTGAACAATTGGGTGTGGAAGAAGATGAAGTTACAATGGAGGCGTCCTTTGTCGATAACCTGGGAGCTGACTCTTTAGATATTGTTGAATTGGTTATGGCTTTTGAAGAAGAATTTGATCTGGAAATCCCCGATGAGGATGCAGAAAAAATACGTACTGTGGGCGAGGCCATAAAATATATTCAGGATCGCCAGTAATTTTTACGTCAGACTGTAAGTCCCGGGGGTAACCACGGGACTTTTTTGAAGAGGAGGAATCATTTTTGCGTAAGCGTGTTGTAATTACCGGCCTGGGGATCATCTCTCCGGTTGGTACGGGGCTGGAGCAGTTTTGGTCCTCGATTACCGGCGGGATTTCCGGGATCAGGCGGTTGACCAGGTTTGACACGACTGGTTTCAGCACGAAGATTGCAGGTGAAGTAGATTTTGATTACACAAAGTATCTAGAGAAGAAAGAAGCCCGCCGCATGGATCGCTTTACTCAATTCGCTGTGACAGCCACCGGAATGGCGCTTGAGGACACGGGCCTTGACCTGGAAAAGGAGAATAAAGACCGGATTGGGGTTATCCTCGGGTCGGGAATAGGCGGTATTGAAACACTGGAGGAGCAAGCTAAAGTATTGGCTGAGAAAGGACCCGGCAGGGTCAGTCCTCTTTTCGTGCCGACGATGATAGCCAATATGGGAGCCGGGCAGATAGCGATCAATTACCGCCTGTGCGGTCCCAATATCACCAGCGTTTCGGCATGCGCATCCAGCGCCAATGCCTTGGGAGACGCTTTTAAAATGCTTCAGTGGGGCCATGCCGACGTAATGATTTCCGGGGGGACCGAAGCACCGATTACTCCTTTGGCCATGGCCGGTTTTTGTTCCATGAAAGCTATGTCGACCAACAACGATGAGCCTGAAAAAGCGAGCAGGCCTTTTGACTTGCGTAGAGACGGTTTCGTGTCGAGTGAGGGTGCGGCTATTTTGGTGCTGGAAACACTGGATCATGCCTTGAGCAGGGGGGCCAGGATTTATGCCGAGTTTGCAGGGTACGGCAGTTCATGCGATGCTTATCACATGGTTGCTCCGGACCCTGAGGGGCGCGGGGCGGCTAAATCGATGCTGGAAGCGATCAAGGACGCTGGAATTGAAGCTGATGAGGTAGATTACATCAACGCTCACGCGACGTCTACTCCCCTTGGGGATAAGGCCGAAGTAACAGCAATTAAAAGCATATTCGGGGAACATGCCCGGAAGCTGGCCGTCAGTTCGACGAAGTCGATGACCGGACACTTGCTGGGCGCGGCCGGCGGTCTGGAAGCTGCTGTATGTGTTTTGGCCATCAACCGCGGTATTATCCCGCCCACAATCAATTATGAGTTTCCCGATCCGGACTGTGACCTGGACTTTGTTCCCAATGTAGCCAGGCGGGCTGAAGTAAACGTGGCTTTATCAAACTCTTTTGGATTTGGCGGTCATAATGCCACATTGATTTTCAAACGATATAGCTAAACTTAAACCTATCAGGTTTAGAGGTGATACCGGTGTCTAAAAAGAAGGACTGCCGGATCCGGTTAAAAAGGCGGCTTGGTGTGGAATGGCGGGACGACAACTTACTGTCGATGGCTCTGACACATAGTTCGTTTACCTACGAAAACCGCCATGCCGGGGCAGAGAACAACCAGCGCCTGGAGTTTCTGGGCGATGCCGTGCTTGAACTGGCTGTCAGCGATTATTTATACCGGAATAATCCGGACAGGGATGAAGGAGAACTTACCAAGTTGCGGGCGGCAATAGTGTGTGAACCTTCTCTCGCCAGGGTTGCCGGGGATCTGGAGTTGGGTCTTTGTCTCAGTATGGGCAGGGGGGAAGAGCGGTCCGGGGGCAGGGAGCGCCCGTCGATTTTAGCCGACGCTTTTGAGGCGTTGTTAGGGGCGGTTTATTTGGATCAGGGGCCGGATAAGGCAGCTGAGATTGCCATCCGGTGCCTGGCGCCGGTAATTAACGATGTTATGGAAGGGCGGCTGGAGCGGGACTATAAGACTGAGCTCCAGGAACTGGTCCAACAACGCGACGGAGAAACAGTTCAATATGTTATTTTGAGAGAAGAGGGGCCTGATCACGACAAAACATTTACCGCGGGCGTGCTCTACCGGGGTCAGGTATCCGGCACGGGTACCGGCCGCTCGAAAAAAGACGCGGAACAGCAGGCGGCTAAATGGGCTCTAGCAAAAATTAGCAAGTAATTATCTATAGGAGTCAGGAGTCGGAAGTCAGGAGTCAGAAGTCAGAATGAGAGAACGGATACGGTGAAGTATATTCCGGTTTTTATTCTGAATTCTGACTACTGAATTCTGAATACCTGATATAGTAACGAATTATTTACATAAACAGGAGGCAAAGACGAACTGATGGGTTTTTTCAACCGGTTAAAAGAAAGCCTGACTAAAACCCGCCAGGGTTTTGTTGAAAAGATAGACAGCCTGGTGCACCGTCATAAAGCCATCAGTGAAGATCTTTTCGATGAACTGGAAGAACTGTTAATCCAGGCTGATGTCGGAGTGAATACCGCCCTTGACCTCGTGGAGAGGGTGCGGCGCGCGGCCAGGGAGCGGCGGCTGGAAGACGCCGGACAGCTCAAACAAATTTTGAAAGAGCAGATTAGCGGTATGCTGGATAAGGGCAGTACAGCGATAAATTACCGCGACGGCGCCCCGACCGTGATCGTTATCGTAGGTGTCAACGGGGTAGGCAAGACCACTACTATTGGAAAGCTGGCGTATTTGTGCAAATCTGAAGGGAAGAGAGTTATTCTGGGTGCCGCGGACACTTTTCGCGCCGCCGCTATAGACCAGTTGGAAGTCTGGGCCAACCGTGTCGGAGTGGATTTAATCAAGCACCAGGAAGGGGCTGATCCCGCCGCTGTCGCCTTCGATTCCTTACAGGCCGCGAAGGCGCGCCGGGGTGACGTTTTGATTATTGATACAGCCGGCAGGCTGCACACAAAAAGCAATTTAATGGAAGAGTTGAAAAAAATCAACCGGGTACTGGACCGTGAAATGCCCGGGGCGCCCAATGAAGTGATCCTGGTATTGGATGCCACTACCGGCCAGAACGCGGTGAACCAGGCCAGGCAATTTAGCGATGCGGTCGGTATAACCGGGATAGCTCTGACCAAGCTGGACGGGAGCGCCAAAGGCGGTGTGGTGATAGCAGTGAACCAGGCTTTGAACATCCCCGTGAAACTTATCGGCATCGGTGAAGGTGTCGAGGACCTGAGGCCGTTTAACGCCGGAGAATTTGTAGAAGCGTTGTTTTCTTCCTGACCTCGAACAAATATTAGGGCCGAATATAAGCCGGGTTTTAGCCCACAGGCCGCACAGGCGGATTTATTCTTATACAGCCCGAAGAAAAGTAATAAGGGAGGGCTTGTATCCATTAAGCTCTCTCTTATTACTTTTCTTCTGTTTTTATAGATAATTTTTTCTTTCCCGGGGTAGGACGCCTTATTCGAAGGATACTGTCAATTTATGTCGAATTTATGTAAATAAGAAGCTGCTTTAAGAGGGATAATAAAATAATAATCCGTCAATCATAGTAATAATCTCAAGCAAACTCGGAGGGTTGGGCGATGGAGCTACTGGTGAAAGTATTAAAGAATAAAAGGATTCTCCTGGCTGTTTTGGTTTTGTTTTTGTTGGGAATATCCGCTTGTACATTGAAGGAACGTGTTTTTACAGACAGGCAGAGTGGCGCCGCCGGGGTGACCCCTACTGAGACCCATGCCGAACCGCTGTCTGGAAGCAGAGCCGAAACACAAGCGGCGGCATCCGGCAAAGATGAAGCAAACGTGGGCTCTTCAAAGACATCCGCAGCGGCGACCGAACCGCTGGCTACTGCTAACAGCCAATTATCCAACACCAAGTACGGTTGGGGTTTGGTGCGGAACAATAAGCATCTCCAGCCGGAAATGCCCGCGTCAATCAGCGCCAGGCTAAGCCGGTACGGCGCGTATTGGATTGGCGACCCGGCGGAAAAGGTTGTTTACCTGACCTTTGACAACGGTTATGAAAACGGCTATACCGCCAAAATTTTAGATGCGCTCAAAGCCAATGATGTCAAGGCGGCTTTTTTTGTCACCGGGCACTATCTCAAGGACCAGCCCGAACTGGTTAAACGCATGGTGAACGAAGGGCATATTGTATGCAATCATACAGACACCCACCCCAGCCTGCCTGACATATCGGATGAGCAGATTATTAAGGAACTTCAAACTGTTGAGCAGAACTTTGAAAAAATAACCGGCCAAAAAGGAATGAAATACCTGCGTCCGCCCCAGGGCGAATACAGCGAGCGTACCCTGGCCGTGACCAGGGAATTAGGTTATCATAATATTTTTTGGAGCATGGCGATGAAAGACTGGGTGCCGATGCCGGGCGGTCCGCAGGAGGCTTACCAGTCAGTGATGGATAACCTGCACAACGGCGCGTTGATCCTGTTGCATGCGGTTTCCAAGGACAATGCCGATGTGATGGACCGTATGTTAAAAGATATAAAAGCCCAGGGTTATTCGTTTAAGACGCTGGATGACCTGGTTAACCGTTAATTCAAAACAAGGAGAGGCAAGTGGGAGGCAAGTGGGGACGGTTCTTGCTTGCCATTTTCTTCTTTCTATTTGACGGAATGTATCATATTATGGCTATTTAAAAATGTAGTTTTTAGGCAAGACGGTTCTAAGCAGTTACTGTAATCATCCGATTACTTTTTACCTTAAGTTTTTTTTCTATATTCTTTCAAGTGTTTCACTGAACCTTGACCTGTGTCATTGAAGAGAGATGCTTTTTTACTACTATCCCTTCTGTATTTGGAAAAATATTACCATGTTCTTCTTTGCTTTGCCTAAACTTTACTTTTATTGTCTTGTCATATTTTCCCTGGCAAACAAGAACCGTCCCTACTTGCCTCTACTTGTCTCTAGCGCGAGCCGGGCGAGTATTAGCATTGCGTGCGACCAGCTCAGGGGCATTACCCAGGCCGGCCCGCCACGGTTTTTATCGGCCTGTTCGGGGAGGAGCAAATGGCAGTTTGCCTGTTCCAAACACCAGTTGTAAAGTGTTTCGGCCCGGTGGCGGTTACCGCACATACAGTAATAAATCGCAAGCCAGAAGGTGGTTATCAACCAGGGGTTGCCGCCTCTGTAGCTGTCCCCTTCATAACGGTGCAGACCGCCGACGTCACGGTTCCAGAGCCGTTCTTCAATAGCCGTGACGGTGGCCTGCATCTTTTCGTCTTTTGCGTCCAGCACGCCGAATGGAAAAGCCAGACCCAGCAATGCCGCGTCCACCCGTTCGTCTTCTCCCACCCAATATGTCGGGTAAAGACCGGCCGGGTCGGTTTTCGTAAAGGTTTTTTTGCCTTCATAGGCCGCGCGGTCGTAGATATCTTTGTAAACTCTCCTGTTGACGCCGCGCATGAACCTGTTGTGCCTGTCCGACCACTGGTACTTCAATATCCCTTCTTTTACTGTTTTCGCGGCCAGGCGCCACCGTTCAGCCGTTTCTGTTTCTCCTTTAATTAGAGCAATTTCATTTGCCGCCATTAAACCTCCGTAAACTGCCGCCGCGGAGTAAGTACCCTGGCTATGTTCGTCTTCCCAGGGGTCGAAACTGGGGGACGGCAGGCCGTTGGCTTCCAGGCTGTCTGCGAGGTAGCCTGCGCCTGCCGACAAGGAGGGCCATATCTGCTCCAGGAATTGATCATCCCGGGTTAGACCGTAATGGTGCCTGTAACCCCATAACACTGAGCCCACCTGGTCAATTTGCTTTCCCCAGGTGGAGGCGACTGAGCCGTCGGAAAAATATCTCTGCTGCCAGTCTCCTTCTTTTTCTTGAACCGCGCTGGCAAATCTGTAAAAATGCGCCGCTACATCATGGTAACCGGCCTCGTCAAAAGCCGCCGCGATGAATACAGAATCGCGCGGCCAGCAGTATCCGTAACCCCCGCACATCAAATAACATGGATCAAATTCCGGCGCGGCGATTGAAGCGCCGGTATCCTTGTTCGACATCAGTTTCATTGCCAGAAGAGACCTGTTATAAGCTTCATCGCCCGCATTTTCACTTGCCGTCCTCGTTCCTTGCCCGAGCCAGCCGTGCCAGTACTGTTTTGTTTGCTCAAGCAGTTCAAGACCTTCTTGTGAGGTGACCCCGGCGAGCAGTGTCCTTACCTCTTCCCGGTTGGCGCCTGCGGCCAGGTATAGTGTGAAATTTTTTGATGCGCCCGGCGGCAGTTCGCCCATATCCCAATCCATACTGCCGGCGCTCTGCCGGATGTTGTCACTGCCTCCTTGCAGCGCCCCCCTGGAAGCGTTCTGAAACGGGTCGGAATGTGTGCCGCGCCTGCCGCACTGGTACCCGGCCAGGGGGTAGCCGGATCCGGCGACGGCCAGGTAAACATTTCTCCGGAAGAAGATAAGTGCATGATCGTTAAAGTCAAGATAGACACTATCGTAATGAGTTGATTCTTCAAGTTCAAAAGCGCAATATACCAGGAAGGTTAGTTTTTCATTTTTTTCCCCGTAGTTTGTCAGAGTGTAGTGGCGTACCAGGATATCCTGGTCGGGGAGAACAAAGTCCCATTGAACAGCTTTTAGATGATGTGTCCGGCTGCACATTTCAGTTTCTAAAATATTGGTGTTTTTCAGATAGCGTTGGCATGACTTCCATATATTCAAGTGAAACCATTTGGTGAAACTATGTCCCTCCGGCATGGACAATTTGATGCCCGGCCAAAAGTACCCGAGATGTTGGCCGTATTCAATTTGGGGCCAGAAGAGTTTGAAAATCTCCCCGTTTTCTCTAAGGGATGCAAGCATTCTGGAGTTTCCGATGATTGCTTCCGGCATTTCCGGCTGGGTCTTTAAACTGGATATTTTTTTCACCGCCATATAAATATTGTAATGCTCAAGATATATTATACCCTTTAAAAGGACACTTATTATCACAAAAGACCCGGCCATGGTCCGGTTTGTGGTGGACCGCCGATTCCTTTCAGTTTGATTAACTTGGCACAGGTCAGGATGAAAAAGGCCGACTCGCCGCAATACCAACTCCCCGATTTCGTGTCGATATAAGCTTCACCGGCCTGCCGGATTTTTTCGATTGCGCGATCGCAATCGCCGTGCAGGCAGGCGTAGTAGCCTAGGATCATCCACGGGAAGTCGGGGGGCTGTATATTAACCCAATCCGGCTGGTTCTTGTTGAAAATCTTGTATAAGTAGGCGGCCCGCTCCGAGTCCGGCTTGATCAGCCCGTACAGTACCGGAAAGACCTGGCAGGCCGCGTCGGGGTAAAATTTTTTCAAGTTGACCCTGCTTTTGAACAAGCCGGTTTTACTGGCGTGGTAATATCCTTTGGGCTGGTTCCAGAATGTTCTTTCGATTCCCGTAGCGATGGCTTTGGCTTTGGCCTGGTAACGCCCGGCGTCCTGGTCGCCTATATAATACAAAAGATCGGCGAAATCCTTCAGCCCCCGGTAGGTTTCACAGTTGTCCATCAAATATTTTACCCGGTAACCGGCCAGGGCAAAGGTAAGCCCATCCCGGTCCATCAGGTTAATGATTACACCGGCCACTTTTTTTAACAAAGGAAGGTTTTGCCTGATCCATCCGGTTTGCCCGGTCCGGTAGTGATAAGCGCAGACCAGGGAAAGGTAAGTCCCGGCGTAGGAGTCTTCTGAGTCCGGCCCGGCAGTTTTGCTGTTAAAATCATCGTCATAGTGGTAGTCGAGCATGGTTCCATTTTCTTCGAGGTTGCGCAAGTACCAGTTCATGTAACGCTCTACAAGGGGATGCGATAAAGGGTCTTCCAGCATGGCCATAGCCGCGAAATTAGAAAAATACGGCATGACCCAGCCCTGATCCGGGTACTTTTTTATCGCGCCGTCGGCGCTGCTGCCCGGGCTCAGGATCTGGCAGGTTTTCAGCCAGTTGATTTGGGCGGTCATACTATTTATGATAGATTCCATAGAGGCACTCCTTTCACTGCCGCTGTCAGGCTATTCCCCAGAATAGTTTCCCGTTTTTTTAAGCTCTGTGAGAGGGATTTTTAAATTATTGCTGAATAGAAATATCATGACTTTGTAAAGTAATAATGTAGGTTTAGAAATATTCAGCCGGAGGACAGGTCTTGCGGAAAAAGGTAACCGTTTTTTTAATCAGCGCCTTTTTCATTCTTATATTTGCCTCATGTCTGTTTCCGGCATCTGCTTTACCCGCCGTGAACGACATCAGCAACCACTGGGCGGAAAAGGCTGTTGAAACGGCATTATGCCTGGGGATCGCCGGTGGTTACCCGGAAGAGTTTTTTGGGCCGGATCAGCCGGTTACAAGAGCGGAGTTTGTTAAGTTAATTGTTGCCGCCAGCGGGGTGTCCCCGCTAAAAAACAACCTGGTATCAACCTTTGAAGATGTTGGGCGGACGCACTGGGCGTACCCTTTTGTTGAAGCGGCTGCTGCTGCCGGTATTGTCAAGGCGGGCGCGGGCCCGGAGCGTTATTTTGAGCCGGACCGGACTATTACCAGGGATGAAATGGCTGCCATGGCCGGCCGTTTGTTGGTCTGGGCAAATCAACCGGGGCGGCTGGTGGACAGTGACGATAATTACATTAATCGGCCTGCGCTGATGCGGGGATCCGGATTATTTTACGGATATCCTGACGGTACTTTCGGTGAAGACAATGGTGCAACCAGAGCCGAGGCCTGTGTTGTCATCCTGCGCTTGAAAGACCGTCTTCTGGCCGCTGAGACGGAAAGGGAGCGGGCATGGATATCTTCAGCCCAAAATCCCGAGGGATATTTATTTCTGGCCGGTGGCAGGCCGGATGTAATACCTTATTTTACTAACCTTGCCGGGCTGGCGCTCTGTGGCGATCCGCAAAGCTTTGGAGCGATAAAAAAGTACCTGGAGTGGAGCTTTTCCCGGCTAAATTATCCTGACCGGTGGGGTCTGAACGGGACTATTTACGATTACCGCCTGGAGGGCGGCGTGCTGGTTAATGTTTACGATTACGATTCGGCTGACAGCTATGCGGCGACATTGCTTACGCTGGCGGCGGTTTACCAGGAAAACTCCCGTGATCTAAATTTTATTAGCGAACATTACCGCGAACTTTCCACAGTGGCGGAACTGATCATTGCTCTCCAGGATTCCGACGGGCTGGTTTGGGCGAAGCCGGACCTGAAGGTGAAGTATCTGATGGATAACTGTGAGTGTTACCGGGGATTGAAAGACTGGGCGCGTTTGCTGGCCGGGCTGGGCTATAACGAATTGAGCGGCATCTACGATCATAAGGCGGAAACAGTTAAAAACAGCATACTGGAGCGTTTCTGGGATGATGACGCGTATTGTTTCGCCTGGGCGGTAGACCGGGACAGCAACAGGCATTTACCCGTCCGTGGCCGGTCTTATCCAGGCTTATTCGCTCAAGTATACCCGGTAACCTTTGAAGTAATCCCACCGGAGAGTGAGCAGGCTAAGCTGGCCTACCAGAAACTGAACAGCGAACTACCCGGTTGGCCGGAATTAGCGGTAGGAGATCCTTTCCCATGGTCCATCCTCGGTTACGGGGCGTCATTAATGGGTGACCTGCCGCGTGCGTGCGTCTTTCTTCATAACTGCCGGTCATCTTACATCACCGTTGGAAGAGAATACCCGTGGTCCACATTCGAGAGCGCCTTCTACGCCCGCGCCTGTGAGACCATCCGGGGAAAGATCAAAGAAGGTCTCAGCTAAAAGAAAAGGAGATGCGTATGAATAGATCTAGTTTTCTGTTGATTCTATTTGCCCTGGCTTTTCTCTGCCTCCAAGTGGTAAGCTTTATGACCAATATATCAAGACACGAAGAGAAAATGGTCAAGCTTGAAAAACTGGTATTTCAAGTCGATAGAGGCAGCTTTTTTGATTTGAAAATGGATCCGGCGGTAGAGCTAAGAAAAGAAAAAGACGAGTTTAAAGGCAAGACGATCGGTTTTATTGTTAAAGTGCTGGTTATATCCGGAGCCACGGCTTTTGTCTTTGCCATTATGAGGAAAGGCCAGAAGCCGAAAGAAGGGTGATTTGCACTGACTTGTGTGACTGCTGCAATTAAGTTATTTGAAAAAGATGATGATCTGAATAACGGCTAACATGGCTAATCCTAATACCGATATTGACGCCATTAGTTTTGTTCTGTTATAGATGGCGATAAGCGCCAACGAAGTTTCTTCCAGACAAGAAATCCTTTCATTTATCCGGTCGACCGCGCAATGTAAAAATGATGCGTTCTCTTCGGCGGGAAGGATAATTTTACTCTGAATAGTTGACGCCAGTGAGTCAACCAGTTCAGATTTGCTGTTAATCTCTGCCATTTTGGGTCCCCCCGCCGGCCTGGTTTATGGCGTCCCGAAAAGATGACAAAATGACTAAGGGTACTTGCTGGATCCGGGCGTCCAACTCCGCCAATTTTTCCTTTAACTCCGCTATATCCGACTGCTCCAGTGTTTTTAATTCTTTCAATTGGCTGGCAATTTTATAGTTTTCCTCAAGCACCGGCTGGACCATTTTTGTTTTAAGACCGGTGAGAATGTCCGACAACATCTGGCGGATTAGCTCATCACCTGTTTTATCGTTCTTCAAGCCCTCAAGTTTAAACTCCACTCTTCTTCCTCCTTTATTATTTAGATTCTCATTTAAATTCATCGATAGCGCTTTTTAACAGCGCCAGTATTCTTATAGTTTCCTTTTGACTGTGCCTGTTCATTGCCGCGTTGACACCGGCATCGAACTCACGGAGCAGATTTTTTTTGATTTCTCCACCGGTATGCCCGCTTACCTCACCGATGATTCTACGCAGCCGCTCGTCCAATAATCTGGCATTTTCCATTATCACAACCTCCCGAGGCTATAAATGGTTTTTCTGATTTTCTTTATCTCCATGCGGGACTCCCTGAGTATTTCCAGCGCACGCCTCAGCTTTTTTTTCTTTTCGCCGGACTCCTGACCGGTTTGCATTAATGCAAGCAGTTCAATGTTTATTTTTTGTGAAGCATTCTCAAGCATTATATATAGTTCGTTTAATATGCTTTTGTAAAAATCCCTGCCACGGAAGCGCATGATTCCTTCTTCAAGATTTTTAAGTAAAACGTTCATGCCCCGGTCTTTTCCGGCAAACCCTTTCAGGGCGGAAATCAAGAATATTTTCGGGTTCGGTATGGCCCAGGATTTGTTGGCGGGCGAGATTAAGTTTTTCCGGACGAAGTTGACTACCGCTTCTTGCTGAAACGGGGTCAAGGTGTCCGCGAAATTAACTACAAAGAAAATTTTCCCCAATTCTTTTTCCGGTATTTCCATTGGTTTTAAGTTTGCGGTCATACGGGGCCAAAAAACTGCTTCAAAATTTTCTTTGTCCATATCATTCAAGATATGCCGGGCGTTTAAAAAAACAAGGTAGGCGTCGCATTGACGGATGTTATCGGATAACTCGGCGAAGCAATGCTTTTCAATTGAGTCAAGCCCTGGTGTGTCAATGAAGTCGGCCAGCTTAAGGTACTCAGACGGGTGGCGGATATCGATCCCGGCGATCCTGAAAGCATTGCCCGGCCCGGTTATTTCCCTGAATTCTTTAATATCAGCCGGGTTTGTCAGATCAAATTCCGGCGCGCCTTCATTATGGAAAGTCAACCGCACTTTTTGGAGTATTTTTTTGCGGGTGATCCCTTTTACCGGGACCGGCTTAAAAACAGCAGGTATTTGAAAATTTCCGGCGGTTCCGGTAACAGCACCCGTGACGTAATATTCCCTGGTCTGGTTGATTAATGCGGTCATTTCTTGCTTATCCACTTGTTTGAAGCGGCCTTCTATACAAGCTTCCATATAAGCCAGGTCAAACGCATTATTATTCAAATAATTTTCCAGTATGTCCAGTTTGTCAGCGCAAAGATGGCTTTGCTGTCCAAAGTTTTCATGAATTTGCAGGGTAACTTGCAGCGGTAGCCGCACGGTAGCTGTTTTCTTTTTGCCATATGAAATCCGGGTTACTGATGAGGTTGTGGGGCCATTTCCGGTAGGTAATATTTCTTCTTTTATCAATGCGTTGAAAAATGTGGACTTACCGGTGGAAAAACCTCCCGCGGCCACTACTGTAAAACGTTCCTCCTCGATTTTTACAGCCAGTTCGCCTAATTTAGGGCGCTCCAACCAACCGTCCAACTGTTTTTCGCGTAAAGAATTAATCAGATCCAGAATGAGTTCCTTGCCTTCTTTAAAACCTCCGGCGTGTGGCCGGTAAAGTTGTCCACCCGCCTTGTTATCCGTCTTGTTTACATTGGACGTGTTAATTAAACACAGCAATTCTTCTGTTTCTCTGGTAATTAATGGAATAGAATTGATTGCGCGGTAGGCGGAAAAGAGCTTTTCCGCTGTTTCCTTCACCGCCCAGAATTCGGACAGGAAAAGTGATTCATCAGTAATTCCAGTAATTTTTTTTAGCCTTGCAGGTATCTCAACATCCATTTTTTTAAATTTTTTTGCCAGGTAATCGATATGGCACCTGGCCAATTCCACTTCTAAATAGAGACGCAGAGCCTGAATATTTTCACGGTTAAATATATTTATCGCGTTTAGTTTTACCCGGCTTAAAAAGATTTTTCTCAATATCTCCCTGGTTGTTTCAAGAGATGTGCCGTCACAGTTCCCCAGATTGCAGTTGAGCCAGAAAGAGATGTCGTTTAAGTTTTTATTCTTCCAGAGAGAAGCTAATTTAAATAGGAACAGGCGGTTAAAGTTCTCGATTCCACGCTGGTGAAAAAGGTAAATTATTTTGGCCGACTCATTTACGGCTTGTTCCACCAGGCGGATTGACTCATACGAAAGGTAATCTAACCCGGGCGTGTCAATCAGACGGCATTTTTTTAGTATGGGTGCGGGAACCTCAATATTTACCCGGCCGCCATTATGATGTTTATCTGCTAAAAATAATGCCAGAGCGGCGCGGTCGGTAAACACATACTTGTCCCCGGTCCCGGTATACTTCGCTGAAAAAGAATCCCCGTAGTCGAAGTACAGCAGGCAGCTTGTGGTGGGAACGGCGCCGACCGGACTTATTTTTTCCCCGAGCAGGTGGTTCAGCAAAGTGGATTTCCCTGAATTATATGACCCGATGATGGCTATGGCAGGTTTTATCTCCCGCCCTGCGAGATCGCATAATTCTTCCGACTTGGCGATAAAGCGGTTCAGCTCGTTCATGAGGCAGCAGTCCCCCGCCAGTAATATTCTCTTAATTTATATTTGGCGGAGGTAAAATTTATGACTTTTGCCGGGGATTATTGTGTTCGGCGATGAGCCGGAGAACCGCAAACGGGGCAATTTTGAATCGTCAGCGGTGTTTCAAGCCCGCATTGCTCCATCAGACCTGCGTCAGCAAGTATTTTTACCGGAGAGTCATCTGAAACAATCCTTCCTTCCTTGATTACAATTGTTCTGTCGCATATTTCAAGCACCAGGTCCAGGTCGTGAGTGGCAATGATTTTGGTATGAGTAAAGCCTTTTAAGAGATTTATTAATCTCCGCCTTGATTTAGGGTCGAGGGCGGCTGTCGGCTCGTCGATTACCAGGATATCAGGATCCATGGATAAAACCGCGGCAATAGCCGCGGCACGTTTTTCCCCTCCGGACAGCTTGTATGGAGCCCTGTCCTTGAGATGCCCAATCCCCACAGTATCTAATGTCTTCATCACCCTTTTTTCAACCTCTGGTTCCGACAACTGGTAATTACGCGGCCCGAATGCCACATCGTCATATACAGTCGTCATAAAAAGCTGGTCGTCCGGGTTCTGGAAGGCAAGTCCAATCCTTTGCCGGATTACCGGCAAGGTTTTTTTCGCAACCGGAATCTCACCGACACGGATCTCTCCTTTTGTTGGAAGCAGAATTCCCACAAGAAGCATCAGCAGTGTCGACTTGCCGGCGCCGTTGGCGCCCACAATACCCACCGATTCTCCATGATGGATGCGGAACGACACTCCGTTGACCGCCTGTTTTCCGTCAGGATAAACATAATATAATTCATTGAAATCAATGACATGATGACTCATTTCCCCACTCCTGTCATAATTGAACCGATGAATAAAGGAATATTGTAATACCGGGCAATCGCGAAAAAAGCCGCCCATGAGGCGAAATATAAAAAATCCTTCAATAATAATTGTCTGGCGCTTCCGGTGTTATATTCTCCGTTAAAGCCTCTCAGGACCATGGCCTGGTAAACCCTTTGCGCCCTATCGAAAGTCCTCATTAACATTTGTCCCAATAACGGCCCCCATGCTTTACAGCTTATTCCTCTTGCAAAGGGAGAGCGTAAGATATAAGCGTTCCATATGCTGGCTGCTTCCTCCAGCAGGACTGAAGTAAAGCGATAGGTTAATAGAAGCTGCAGCACAAATATGCGTGGGACGAAAAGCATTCGAAGAGCGAATGATATCTTTTCCATGCCTGTTGTCGCAACCAGCAGAAGTACCGATAACACAGTCAGGCCGCATTTTAGGAGCAGTGAAAGAAAGGACGTCCAGCCTCCCGAAACCGGCAGGCCAAATAATACGGTAATAATTTCTCTGTCAAAAACAGGGTTGAACACTCCTATGCCGACGACGAGCGGCATAGCTAAAAGTGTTCTTTTGAGCATCGGGAGAGGGGGAATCTCAGCCAGAAAAAGAATAACGACAGGATAGAAGACAAGCGGCAGTATCTTGCTTATTTCGTATTTGCCGTAAGAAACCACTGTAATAAGGTATGCGATAGTAACAAGCAGCTTCGCCAGAGGGTGCAAATCATGCACAGGTGTTCTTTTTTCCGCTGTTTCATCCAGGAACCGCATTTTGAATATTGAGTCCTTAATATTGGACATATCCTGTCAAATCCCTAAAAAATGTAATATGATTATAAAGTTAGTTTAGGTAGAGTTGGAGTGGCGCTTGCCAACGGGCGCATTTCGCCCCTTAAAATCGCCCTAATGGCAAGTGCCACTCCAACTTGAGTTAATTTTTATGCATGGTGCTATCCGCAACGCCGCGCCTCCCTGGTGGGTTTATTGAATGCTTTCGGAGATCTTAGGCAACGCCCGCCGCTTTCTTCCTTTTCTTGAATATATTGATGACAAAGCCTGTGACGGCTGCCAGCGCAAGGGTCATCGTTCCTCCCGCCAACCCTGATAGGCTGGTCCCGCCGCTCACGGCAGGCCATGTTTCTTCTGCTTCACCCTCAGCCCCATCTATTTTCCCCATATTATTTTCCAGTGCTTTAAAATTATAATCAGGCAAAAAAGCAGTCTTGTTTTGGATAGTGGACATTGTCCGGTGAATGCCCTCCGGCGCTTCAAATTCTTCCGTGCCGGCAGTCTTTAACATCGACCATTCCAAACCGTCCGGGTGGGTCGAAGCAAACCAGGAGAAAACACCTCCTGTAATTATCGCCGCGACTGCCAGCCCTGCGAGCACTTTTTTAATAGATACCGCGCCGGGTACTTGGGTGTGGTGCTCCATAATTTCAGGGCGGGCTTTCCAAATAAATCCTACAACAGCAGCAGTAACAAGTCCTTCAACAATACCGATGGCCAAATGTATGGGCTGCATTAACATTACGAAAGTGCCGAAAGGCAATTCTGTCTTTCCTGAGAACAAAGTTTCAAGCACGACACTGAAAGCGCCGAGTTGAAGCCCGATTATTGCCGAAACAAGTGATGTGCTGAAGATGCGCGCCGCAGTATATCCATTTCGCATAAATCGTTTGTATATCAAAGGATAGACTATAAAACAGGTGTAAAATCCGAGGTTAAACACATTACATCCCAAAGCCAGCAAACCGCCGTCCGCGAAAAACAAGGCTTGGATTATTAGAATTGATGCCATCGTCAAAAAACCGGCGTACGGGCCGAGCAGGACAGAAAGGAGCAACCCTCCTCCCAGGTGTCCGCTGGAGCCTGTTCCGGGAATTGAAAAATTAATCATCTGGGCGGCGAAAATAAATGCTCCCATAACTCCCATTAATGGTACTATTTTTTCAGTTGAATCATTATCCTGAATTTTTTTTATGGAATATGCCGCGATTCCCACAGTCGCAGCCCACATGGTTCCACCTACGGCCGGTGAAATCAAAGCGTCGGCCATATGCATAAAATCAACTCCTTCAATAAAATAAATAACCCATGCATAATATACATAATATAGTATAATAGCTCTTTATTTGCCTGATTATCAATAACATGAGATTAAAGAATCATAAAAGTTATTCGGCCTTGCCACCCCCTGCCCAATAAAAAAGTATACCACCAAATCAAATACCTTCGTGGTATACTTAGTAAAAAAACATCTTTTAAAGAAAGCGACTCCAGTCGCCCGTTATTAATCTTAATATTCTGCGGAGTTCGGCAAATTCCTTCTAAATGAAGCTTTAAAGTACCCATTGGCATGTGTTTGCCCTGAGGTGGCCTAACCTTGTACAGAGCAGAGGTGATAAAATGGCGTATTCTTTTAATGAAAAAGTAGCGCTAGTAACAGGTGGAAGTTCAGGAATTGGGTTTGCAACGACAGAAATGCTTTTACGGGGTGGAGCAAGAGTATTAATTATTGGGAGTAATGAGGAAAAAGGGTTAAATGCTTTAGAAATGCTGAGCCAATACAAGGATGCTATTAAATTTAAGGCCATAGATGTCTCAGTGCCATACGAGTGTAAGAAGGCAGTTGAATATGCGGTTGCCGAATTTGGGAAACTTGATATTCTTGTTAACTCCGCTGGTCAATATATTGAAAAACCGTTAATTGATGTCACTGAAGAAGAGTACGACCGTATTATGGACGTTAATGTTAAAGGAACATATTTTATATGCAAATATGCAGCTTCTGAGTTGATTAAATCCGGGGGAGGATCTATTGTAAATGTTTCCTCTGATGCTGGAATTAATGGAAATTATTTTTGCTCAACGTATTGCGCGTCCAAAGGAGCCATAACCATTTTTACGAAAGCCATAGCTTTAGAACTTATTTCACATAATATTAGAGTAAATTGTGTCTGCCCGGGTGATGTATCTACTCCTATGCTGGAAAAGCAACTGGCTAATGTTGTAAATAAAAGTGGTTACCTGAAAAGTGTAGCTGACGTTTATCCTATAGGACGTATTGGAATGCCGGAAGAAGTGGCAAAAGTTATTTGTTTTTTAGCTTCAGATGAAGCATCCTTTGTTGTAGGGGCTGTATGGACTGTTGATGGTGGATTAACGGCTTACTAATACATAACATAACAAGGATTTTTCGTAACTCTGTTCAGTCCTGTAATATAATAATGTTGAGCACGTAACGGTGGTGTTGGCGTATTCCCTGTTGACATAGTTTTACGGGGGAGGTAAAATTGTTATACGAGTAGTGTAGCTGTAGCTAGTGTTATTATGCAGGTGCTTTTTAGTTGGAATAAATTTGGCCTCACAAGAAGTGAGTGAAATAAATAGCTTTTTATTCTCCGAGCCCATAAAACCTGTGGTAATGAGGCTATGGTTTTTGGGCCGATAGGGTGCATTGAGAAATTAATGTGCCTCCCGTTCGGAAAGGAGAAGCACAAAGCCTGTAAAAAGCCGGGTTGTGTTTTGCTTTCCGTAAAACACAACCCGCTTTTTTCGCTTAGGAAATTAGTTTTCTTCAGTATCGCGATTGCGGCCAGACTTATTGGAACAATTATAGGGCCATTTATTATAAAGAAAAGGGAAATGTTTTTAGCTAATAAACATTAATTAATAAATGACATATTTTCCGAGTTGTTTTCGGGATCCGGCCGGAGGAATAAAAATTTTTTATAAAGAAAAGGGAAATAATATTTTTTAGAGAATTAACATTAATTAATTTATTAACATGTGTCTCTATTCCATCTGGGAGGTGATCAGGCTGGGAACTGTAAATGGGATTTGTTAATTAATCACCACTTTATGGAAAGAAAGGAGAGGAGAGTATGAAGGATTGCAGCAGCGATGGTGAAAAAAAAGAAATAACCCGCCGCACTTTTTTGAAGATGGCAGCCGGTACGGGACTGCTAGCCGGCTTGAGCGGCGCCCTGGCCGGCTGTGCCGATAAGAATCCGGAACATGCCGGCGGCAAGGGCTGGATGCCGTATCAGTATAACGTCGCTGGCAACTTGCCGGCCCAGGTGCGTGGCCGCGTTCCCATTGACATGGACAACCCGGCCATTGTACGGGACGACCGGAAGTGCATACTTTGCGGCCAGTGCCTGGAGGTCTGTAAAAGCATAGAAAGTGTCTACGGCTATTACAGCCTGCCGGTGGTAGACGAAACGATCTGCATCAACTGCGGCCAGTGCTCCATGGCCTGTCCCACCGGGGCGATCAGCGAGCGCGACGATACACAGAAGGTATTTGAGGCCCTGGCCGACAAAAACAGGTTTGTAGTGGTTCAAACCGCGCCTGCCACCAGAGTTGCCCTGGGCGAGGAATTCGGCCTGGCGCCCGGCACATGGGTGCAGGGGCAGCAGGTAGCGGCCCTGAGAAGGCTCGGCTTCAACGCCGTCCTGGATACCAACTTCACCGCCGACCTGACTATTATGGAAGAAGCCACGGAACTGATCAAGAGAATAAAAGGAGAGGTAAAGAAACCCCTGCCTCAATTCACTTCATGTTCACCGGGCTGGATCAAGTTCTGCGAGTATTTCTATCCCGAACTCATACCCAATATCTCTTCATGTAAGTCGCCCCAGCAGATGTTCGGCGCGTTGGCCAAGACATACTACGCCAAGGAAAAGGGGATTGACCCCGAAAGTATTCTTTCCGTCTCCGTGATGCCCTGCACGGCCAAAAAGTATGAGGCGCAGCGGCCGGAAATGAACGCCAGCGCGGCATACTGGAAGCGCGATAATTTGCGTGATGTGGATGTCGTGCTTACCACCAGGGAGCTGGCCCGGATGATTAAAGAAAAACAGATTGACTTCACTTCCCTTCCAGAAGAGAGTTATGACAAGCTCATGGGTGAAGAAACCGGTGGGGCGGTAATTTTTGGTGCAACCGGAGGAGTCATGGAGGCTGCCGCGCGGACCGCCTACTTCCTTATTACCGGTCAAGAGCCTCCCGCTTTATTTTTGAACCTGACACCCGTGCGCGGTCTTGCCGGGGTTAAGGAAGCGGCTGCGGAAATACCGGGAGTGGGAACGCTCCGGGTTGCCGTGAGCCACGGCATGGCCAACGGCCGAAAAATTCTGGATGCTGTCCGCGATGGAAAGGCGCCCTGGCATTTTGTTGAATTCATGACCTGTCCGGGAGGGTGTATCGCTGGCGGCGGGCAGCCCCGTACTGCCGTCCCGCCCACTGACGCCGTGCGCGAACAACGCATTGCCGCGCTCTATAAAGCCGACGCGTCACTGCCCAAGCGCAAGAGCCACGAAAACGCAGAGGTGGCGGCACTCTACCGTAATTTCCTGGAACATCCGATGAGTGAACTGGCGGAAGAGTTGCTGCACACAGAGTACCATTCCCGTGCCGATATGTTAAAACGCTTGCTCGCCGAAGTAGTATAGATGGGAATGTACCTGACTGATCCTTTTAACTAAGTGGTTAATGAAAGGGTGGTATATATTGACCAGAAATATGGGGGCGCTAGTCGATATCACCAAGTGTATCGGCTGTGAAAGTTGTGTCGTTGCCTGCCGGTTGTACAATGGCCTGGAACCCGATCCAAAAGACGGGGACAGGCCGGCTCAGGGCGGTAACATTGAACTGGCGCCGAATAAGTGGACTGTAATCCAGAGTCATCGTATCAAAAAAGACGGAAAACAAATCAGGCGTTTTGTAAAACAGCAGTGCTTTCACTGCCTGGAGCCAGCCTGTGCTTCCGCCTGCTTTGCCAAGGCCTTGCAAAAAACGCCCGAAGGGCCGGTGGTTTACAATGAAAAACTATGCGTGGGCTGCCGTTACTGTATGATCGCCTGTCCCTTCGGCATATTGAGGTTCGAGTGGGACAAACCTTTTCCCAGGGTGCTCAAGTGCCAGATGTGCCTGGGCCGGTTGACCGACGGCCAGATGCCTGCCTGCGCCGGCGTTTGTCCGACGGGAGCGATCACCTTCGGTGAGAGGGATAAAATTGTCGAAGAGGCAAAAAAACGCCTGGCATCCAACCCCGGTCTCTATACCGGCCAGATATACGGGTTGGAGGAAGCGGGCGGCACATCGTGGCTCTACATTTCCGATGTTCCCTTCGAACAACTCGGCTTTAAGACCGATGTTCCCAAGAAGCCTATTCCGGAGTACACCTGGCAGGTGCTCAGGTGGACCCCTCACATATTTGTCGGATGGGGCGCCCTGCTGACCGGCATGTATTTATATACCAAGAGGCGGGCCGTGGTGCATGAGGAAGAAGGAATGTACGCTCCCGTTGATGACGACGAAAAATAAAATAACTTTAAGACCGGAGGTGAAGTTTCGTGCAAAAGAAGAACTGGACTTTTAGAATAACCGGATTCAGATTGTTATTAATCTTGTTCGTGATAACCGCGGTCGTGGTTTCATTATACCGTTTTATCTTCGGCCTTGGCTCGGTGACCAACCTGAACGACCAGTGGCCATGGGGACTGTGGATCGGCTTTGACCTGCTTTGCGGCATCGCCCTCGCGGGCGGCGGCTTCAGCACGGCGCTGATCGTCCATGTGCTGCATAAGGAAAAGTACCTGCCCATCGCCAGGGCCGCGCTGCTTACTTCACTAATTGGTTATATCATTGCGCTGGTCAGTCTCTTTCTGGACATCGGGAGATGGTATAATTTCTGGCGCCCGTTCTTTTACTGGGGATACCACTCGGTGCTGTTCGAAGTATTCTGGTGCATCTCCCTATACACGATTGTGCAGATCATGGAGTTCGGAGATATTTTCTTTGAGCGGGTGCGTTTTCCATCTCTGAAAAAGATTCTTCACGCAACCATACCTTTCTGGCTGATTATAGGCATTGTATTGCCTACTCTGCACCAATCGTCTCTTGGTTCTCTTTTTGTCATTTGCGCGAACAGGCTGAACCCGCTCTGGTGGTCCATGATTATACCGTTCTTTTTCGTGTGGTCCGCCTTCTTCCTCGGACCCGCCATGGTTACCATTGAGGGAACGCTGGCGGCCAGGGCTTACCGCCGGACGCCGGAACTGCCGGTGTTTTCAGATCTGACCAGAGTCACCATGTGGATGATGATTGTCTACCTTATTGTTAAAGTAATCGACTTGAATTACCGGGGTGTTTTTTCGCAAGCGTTCAACGGCTCCTTTGAGAGTAATATGTTCTTAATTGAAATGATCGTGTTTGTACTCCTGCCGATTGTCATGTACGCCTTGCCAGGCATCCGCAACAAGCTCTGGGGTGTCTTTACGGCCTCCGTTTTAGTGGTCGCCGGTGTTGTCTTCAACCGGATGAATGTTGTCTTTACCGGCATGGCCAAAAGCGCCGGCGGGCATTATTTCCCCAGCGACTGGGAAATTTTAGTTACCATTGGAATGTGGAGCGCGTTAATCCTCATTTACTGTTTTGTAGTTGAGAATTTCCCCATTATACCGAAAGAAGATCTGGTTTCACACGAAAGCAGCATAGCTCCTGGACAGAGTGTCCAAACATAGAACTGTGGATAAGTGACCTGTGGGCATACATAAGCGGCGATTTTGAGGCCTTTTTCAGAAAGAGCAAGTGAGCCCGAGGATAAGTGAGGGAACTGTTTGAGGCGCGAAGCGCCGAGTTTGACCGAACCCGAGGGCGAATGAGCTCGAACAATTATAGGGACGAACATGAGCCGCGCATGACCGCCCACAGGTCACTGTAAATTTGTTCTTGCAGAGGGCAGGAAGGTTTGATACTACTGACCTGCCCGCTGACTGTTATTGTAATCGCATCGGCTTTGATAGAATTTTTGAAAACCAGGGAGGGCGAACGTCATCGGTAAGGCGGTTGTTGACCTCGTGCCTTTTTTGCTCGAAGCCTTCGGGCAGAAAAAGGAAATTTATCACGATATCGACATACTTTATCAGAGCAGGAGAACAGAGTATTTCAAACTGGCCAGTGCTTCAAAATATTACCGTCATCCTATGGTCAGAGAAGGGACTATTCAACAGGAAGAATATGCCATAAAAACTCTCGGTATATTGATGTACCTGAAAAAAAATAACGATAGTGAAGTATGGAAACAGTTCCAGGGTTTGATGAAGAAAGGCTGGCCGCAAGTTTTCGAGTATTTTAATAGTCATAATTTTATTTCTTTTGAATCATTTTTTGCTGATAGAACTGAATGTTTTGGAAACTCCGGCAGCGTGGACCCTGAGACAGTTGTTTTGCTTTGTATGGCAAACCTCTGGGGAAAGGAAATAGAAGCGGATTCCCTGTTTGATTTTGTCTGCCGCGTGCTGCACGGGCGGTTGATGGTGAGGGAGCAAAGCAACCCCGAAGTGTTTTGCCGTAGAAATATGGAAATGCCCCTGCTGAAAAACGTCCGTGAATTAATGCGGCAAATTCGCAAAGAGTATGGAGAGATAAACTCCCTGGATGCTGTGTCCCGGCTTACAGATGAGGAATTGGCAAAGCAAGTTTATTTCTTTGAGAGATTGAGTGACACTGAAGAAATGAACATCAGCCGTATATTTGGCGACATTGCAATATCAGTCACTGACATAGAAGAGATACTCGGAGCGTATTTATCCGGCTTTAATCACAAGAGCACATCTGAAGCCGCGAGGTACCTGGTCTCGGGACTTTTGTTCAGAGGACTCCTAAAAGCGTATAAGGTTGCTAAAGAACATTACTTTCATAGCAGCAAAGACGGGACATATATAGATGCGGAGTCTTATGAAAAAACTGTTGGAACTGCTATCGGAGAAAGAGAGTACTACAAAGCTCAGGCTGAACGATTTGAAAAGCAGGCTGCTGAACTGAGGGAAAATCTGGACAACATGTACTCCAGAAAGATGGCGGAAATGGGGAAGAGAATTAGAGAACTAGAAAACCAACTTTTGGTGGAAAAACGAAAAGAGAAAGAATTAATATCACTACGCAGTCTGATGTTCTCCCTGAACAATGATGATACGCCGGATGTGCCCGGCCCTAAGGAAGAGTCCGTCATGGACGGAATTAAAGTGGCGGTGGCCGGCGGGTACGAGCGTTGGCAGCGCAAGATAAAGGAGCGGTATCCCCATTTTATATTCATATCATCGGAAAACTTCGATACCAGGCTGTTGGACGGTGTGGACCACGTGTTCATCTTTGCGAGGCACATAGGACACAAGTTGTATTACCGGGTCATTAATGAAGTAAGAAAAAGAGATATGCCTGTCAGCTATGTCAGCAAAGTTAATGAAGAACTCGCGGTCAAGGAAATGAAGAATGCGCTCACCGGTCAAAAAGTGAGCTAATAACCATCGCAAAAAATTTCTTGACACATTATCCTGTTTTTTGTATACTGGTTAACAAGTTATATCTGGAAAAGGCTATGAAGGGGACAAGGGGCTTGTGTATTGGGCTGCAGAGAGCCGGGGTAGCTGAAAACCGGCGCTTTCAATACGATAGCTTTACATCACCCCGGAGCTGTAGGCTGAAAGGTTGCCAGTAAGCCGGGCCGGGCCAGGCGCCCGTTATAACGCCGTGCCATTACAGGCACATTAAGAGGCTTCCGCTAAGACGGTGGCTAGCAGGGTGGTACCGCGCAAGGTTTGCAACCTCTCGTCCCTGGCATTTTATCCAAACGCCAGATGAGGGGTTGTTTTATTTATTAAATATATTTATATTATTTAGAGGGTAGTTTAACAACGTGGGGAATTAAAAGACCCTACGGATAGGTTCCGTTATTGGAATTTTATCCAAAGGGCTTTTCTTTAATGTGACTTTCGCTTAATTCTTGATGGAGGAGTTGCTGATGAGCCTGATTATTTATCTTGACGGGGAATATTTGCCTGAGGAGCGGGCCGTAGTATCTGTCTTTGATCATGGGCTGTTATATGGAGACGGGGTTTTTGAAGGGATCCGCGCGTATAACGGCAGGGTTTTTAAGTTATATGAGCACTTGGTCCGCCTTTATGAATCGGCCAGGACAATCGGCCTGGAAATTCCGCTGTCCTTGGAAGAAATGCAGGAGGTTGTTTTGGAAACCTTGCGCCGCAATGGCCTGTGTAGCGGCTATATCCGGCTTGTAGTAACCCGCGGCAAGGGAGACTTGGGGCTTGATCCCTTAAAATGTCCCAGACCCACTGTGTTTTGTATCGCCGCTTCGATCCGGCTTTATCCTGAGGAATTATATGAGAAAGGTTTGACGTTAATTACCGTTTCCACCCGCCGGAATATTCCTGTTGCCGTGACCCCACGGGTTAAGTCGTTGAACTACCTGAACAATATTTTCGCTAAAATGGAAGCTAACCTGGCTGGTGTGCCCGAGGCGATCATGCTTAATTCGGACGGGTATGTGGCTGAAGCCACCGGGGACAATATTTTTATCGTGAAAAACGGGGTCCTTATTACTCCTCCTACATACATCGGCCTCTTGGAAGGGGTTACGCGCAATACAGTGATGGACCTGGCGCGCCAGGTGGGTATTCCTGTTGAAGAAAAAGTTTTTACCCTGCATGATGTGTACAACGCTGACGAATGTTTCCTGACCGGTACTGCCGCCGAGGTCATTCCCACGGTAAAGGTTGACGGACGTCCCATTGCCGACGGCAAGCCCGGCAAAATTACCCGGGAACTGATTTCTGTATTCCGTGAACTGACTAAAGTAGACGGCCCGCTGATTTTCCCCGGAGACACGGCAGACTGCTGTAGCTGTAGCTGCTGCTAAGAACGGGCGTATTAGCCGGCCGTAGACCGGCTATTTTTTTGTATAAGAAATTATGCTTGTCGCAAATTGTGGATAAGCGACCTGTGGGCTTACGTTAGCGGCGATTTTGAGACCTAATTCAAAGAGCGAGTGAGCCCGAGGATAAGCGAGGGAACTGTTTGAGGCGCGAAGCGCCGAGTTTGACCGAGCCCGAGGGCGAACGAGCTCGGACAATTTTAAGGGCCGAACATGAGTCGCGTTGTAAGCCCACAGGTCGCCGAAGGCGAATTTGTTCTTGTAATAAGGAGGGATTGGGTTTGCGCAGTGACGTAATGAAAAAAGGTATTGAGAAAGCTCCCCACCGCTCGCTTTTCAAGGCGCTGGGTTATGTTGACCGGGAATTGGAGCTGCCCATGATTGGCGTGGTAAACTCCCACAATGAGATTG
>Ga0067045_1028910_pt1 | contig 25928 bp, 22 predicted proteins | sample TerdegcTABiofilm_FD_59184 | JGI IMG/M metagenome (GOLD analysis project Ga0067045, IMG submission 59184) | Combined Assembly of (Gp0054472, Gp0054536) Wastewater bioreactor microbial communities from Singapore -Terephthalate degrading... | reverse complement strand
GGGGGTGGCCGGGGACGTCCGCCGCTACGGCTGGGTCCTGGCCCTCCGGGCCATCGTCTCCTCGGACGGGATGACCGCGGACGTGTACCCCTTTCCCATGAAGGATCTTCTGGAGATTTCCAGCCTGATCACCAACCGGGTGCCCCAGATCGGGCGGGTGACCTACGACGTCTCCTCCAAGCCCCCGGCCACGATCGAATGGGAGTAGCGCGAGGCGGGCCGTAGGCCCGCCTCGCGGCGATGAAGCTCTGCGGGCTTCATGGAGTATCCACGACACGAGACCCTGCAGGGTACCGCTGTACGCCCCTGGACCCCGGTTTCCCGATACCGAGAGAATCAATTAGGAAGCGGATGGAAGGCATCTCTCATCCTACACAGCTTTGTGCTTTGCTTAATTCATTGAGGCTTTTTCAAAACTCAGGGAGTTTGGAAAAGTTACCTTGAAATTTGCTCCATTCTCCTCTCTTTTCTCTGTGCCTCTGTGGTTGGATTGTTTAAGTAGTCGCTTTCACGGTTGCACGCCCAGGATGCGGGGCGGATCCAAACGCCAGAGAACGCGCAGGGCGAAGGGCACCGGGGATCCGGAGGACAGGATGAACCGGCCCCGTACGACCGCCGCGGGGCCCTCGATCCGGGCCTCTTCCCAGACCATATCCCGGACTCGGGCCACCGGAAGGGTCTCGAATCGGGCGTACTCCGGGGCGTCCCCGGCCAGGGAACCCGCGGAGAAAAGGTACGTATAGAAGTAGGGGTCCCGCCCCCGGCCCTCCATGGCCCGAAGGAAGGAAGGGTCCGCGCGGTCCGCGGCCCAGGAAAGATCGCCGCGGCGGACGTGATCCCGGAGTTGGGCCAGAAAGTCCCGGGCCGGAGTCGGAAGTGATGCTATGGGATCCTCGGAGGTCTTTGAGGCGGGGGGCGGAACCGGCCGGGCGCCGGCCGGGGGCGCTTCCCGGGTAGCCGGCCTGACCGCGGGCCCGGTTTGAGCGCAGGAGGAGGCCAGGACCAGAACCAAGGCCGCAACCAGGCCTGCGGCCTGGGTTCCGCGCCTGTTGGGAGGGTTCGCCGCGGGGGGCTCGGGCGGGTAGACAGGCGGGTAGTCCGAGCTTCCTTCCGCAGCGGGTTCTCGATCCATACCAGGGCGCCTCCGATCGGGGATCTTCATCTCCGTTCAGTCTATTCCGAATCGAGGGGATTGCAACCCACGGTGTTATCGAGGCGCGCCGAAGGGTTCACAGGCTTCGTATCACCGGGCCCGTCCGCCGGATAATACGCCCGGCCCCCGGAGGGGGTACGCAAAATGAACCGATCCCCCTCCCGTCCCTCGATATCCTCCGGAAGGAAGGCTTTCCCTCCGCCCCCGGGGGCATCCACGGCGTACCGGGGCAGTTCCAGCCCCGAAAGCCGGCTCCGCAATTCCGCGTAGATCGCAAGGCCCCGGGACAGGGAGCAGCGCAGGTGGGCGGTTCCCGGGGCAAGATCCCCCTGGAAGAGATAGTAGGGCTGGGCGCCTCTTCGAACCAAGCCGGAAAACAGGCCTTCCAGCACATCGGGATCGTCGTTGATCCCGCGTAATAGGACCGTCTGGACGAATACGGGAATGCCGGCGTCGATCAGGTTCCCCAGCGCCTCGTCCGCCTGGGGCGACAGTTCCCGGGGGTGGTTGAAGTGGGTGACCACCCGGAGGGGACGGAAGGCCCGCAGGAGCCCCACGAGGCCGGGGGTGAAGCGCATGGGGAGGGTGGACGGGCAGCGGGTGCACACCCGTAGGGTGGCTTCCGGACGGGCGGCCCGCAATGAGGACAGAAAGCTCTCGACCCGTCCGTCCGAGGCCACCAGGGGATCCCCCCCGGAAACCAGGATCTCCCGGATTTCCGGCCGCTCGGCAAGCCACGCGGCGACCGCGGACTGGTCCTCCGGGCTGATGAACCCCCGCTCGGAAGGCAGGAGGGTCCTGCGGAAGCAGTGCCGGCAGTGGACCGCGCACTCCCCGGACGCGCGGAGCAGGGCTCGGGACCGATACTGGCGCACCAGGGACGGAGCCGCGCGGTGCCGGGATTCTCCCAGGGGGTCCGGCAGGGCGTCGGGATCCGGTTCGAACTCCCGGGGCGAGGGCAGGCATTGGGCCAGGATGGGGTCGTCGGGTCCGGCCCCGGCCCCGGCAAGGGAAAGCCAGTAGGGAGTGACGCGGAAGGGCAGGGTATCGGAACCCGCGAGCCGGTCCAGGGCGGCCCGGGTTTCCGGATCAAGGTGTAGGCGTTCGGCCAGGGCTTCCGCGTCGCGGATGGACTCGGCCAGCTGGGTCATCCAGTCGAGGTCGGTGAACACGATGGCCAAGAGTAGCGGAAGCCGTCGATCGCGGCAATACGGGGACTCGTGTCAGGCGCGGTCCTGGATGACGCGGCCGGTGGCCTTGTCGAGCCGGAAGGTCGCCTTCTTGATCTCCTCCTGGATCTGGAACCGGACTCGGCAAATCTCGATGATCGCGCCCGGAAAGGCCCCCCCGTGGATTTCCACGAAGGCGTGCTCGTCCGCATCCAGCTTGGGCAGGAGGTCGGAGATCAGGACGGAAAGCTCGGAGGCGGCCTTGTCCAGCTCTTTTTTCAGGGTGTCCAGCTTCTGGCTGGGGCGGATCTTGCTGAGCTCCTCCAGTTTTTCCCTCTTCATCCGGATCAGGCGAAGCCGCTCGTTGGCGAGGTCCAGTCTCTGCTGGACGGTGAAATCGATCCCGACGTGCACGTAGGTGGTCTGTCCCGTATCCGAGCCGATCCATCCGCAACGCACCCCGTGGACGGCGAAGGTTTCCCCGGACAGAATCCGCCCCTTGTCCCCCATCTCCAGCATTCCCAGGGTGAACAGGCGGCAGGAGACCAAGGATCCCGGAATGAAGACGTCCCCCCGTACGGCTATGCGGCAGTTCTGGGCGAACTTGGCCCTCAGCACGCCTCCCGCCTTGAGGAACCCCTTTTGATGCCCGATTAAGCCGCCGGCGCAGGTGATGTCCTTCTTGGCGTTCACGTCGAAGACGTCCATCGTGTCCTTGGCCACGATGGATCCTCCGGAGTGGACCTTGAACCCGTCCCGGACGGGGCCCTCGATGGTCACGTCCCCGGGAAAGACGATATGGCCCGTGTGGTAGCCCACGCCGCCCTTGGCGACCAGGACTTCCTCCACGTCGATCCGGTTGCCCGAGAGCAGGAAGCGGCCGTCCACGTCCGCGACCAGGGCGTCCCCTTCCATGCGTACGTTCCGGCCCGGCAGGTACTGGGTGATCGAGCGCTTCTTCGCGGGTATCGCCTCCCCCCGGACGTTCCGGCCGGGATTGCCCGGTCGCGCGGAGATCTTGTCCGCGATCTTTTCGCCCTTGGTGACCACGATGACCGGGGACAGGTCTTTCCAGTCCAGGGAACCGTCGGATGCGGCGGATTCCAGGGGCGAATCCTCGAACCGTTTCAGGAGTTTGAGGTGTTCCGGAATCTCTTCTTCCGGCGCCGTGCCTCGGGCTATGACCACATCCCGAAGGGGGCGCTGATCCAGGTTGCAGGACAGCACCGACTCGCCGATGACGTCCTCCAGGATGCCCTCCTTGACTCCCGCCCGGGTGAGAAGTTCCCGGACATACTCCTGGGTCAGGGGCGCGCCTCCCCCCACGGCGGGGTAGAAGAAGGCCCGGACCTCCATGGCGTCCTCCGGCACGGAGATCTCCACGAAGCCGTCGTTCTTGCGCCCTCCGGAGCTGAAGGAGAGTTTCATCTCCCGGGTCGTATCGGTCTTTTTCTCTGGGCTCTTGGCATCCATCCTGTCTATGCCCCCCCATTATTGTATCGGCATACCTTGGAGGATTCACGAGCGATTCGTTCCCGCCGCTTCCGCGTGGTTTGCCTTGCACGATCCTCATCCCCGTGGCATGATACGGGAACCACACGCACACGAGGTCGGGATCGTGAAAGACTCCAAAGATCGATCGGAACGCCTGAAGGCGATTCTGCGGCTTATCCGGGCCCATCGAATCGAATCGCAGGAAAGCCTCTTGAAATTCCTGGAGGCCGAGGGCTTCGTCCTAACCCAGGCCACCCTTTCCCGGGACCTGAAAGCCCTGAAGGTGGGCAAGATCTCCGCGGGTGAATCCGGATACTATTATTCCGTGCCCTCCGACGAGGAGAGGCGGGAGACCGACGCAAGCTTCATCCAGGATCTGCAGAGGGGCTACGTCTCGGCGGATTGGAATTCCAGCCTGGTCGTAGTCCACACCTTCTCCGGGCACTCCGCCACCGTGGCCCTGGCCTTGGACAGCCTCGGGTTCGAGTGTTCCCTGGGCACGTTGGCCGGCCAGGACAACGCCGTGTTCGTCGCTCTACGGCAGGGCTACACGGGTGAGCAGTTCGTGGAGGAGCTTCGACGCAAGGTTCCCAGCCTGCGGTTGGAATAAGGCGCGGGCTCGCCGGCCCGGTATCGGCCGGCCTAGGCTTCAGGTTCCGGGGGCGCGGCCTTTCCGGAAGGCCTCGTGCTCCTCGGACACGTGGGCAAGGAGGTCCCCGACCCTCCAATCCATGTTGACCGGGGTAGTCGACGCGAAGGCGATGCCCGAAGGGTCCGGCAGGACGGACTTGATCGCGCGGACCGCCGCGATCAGCGAATCTCCCTCGAAGCCGTGCAGAAGGATCACTCGTTGTTCCATACCCCATCCTAGCGCGCCGGACTCGGTGCCGTAAAGTCCGGGCGAATTGCCGAGTCCGCGGGGACGTAAGTATATTCGGTTAAAGCGTCAAATTCCTATTCCGCCCCGCGGATAACGAGAACGAGAGGTATCCATGGACTACGATCGCTACACCACCAAGACCCAGGAAGTCCTGCAATCGGCCACCACCTTGGCCCGGCAGGGCGACCATGGACAGATAGACACCGACCACATCCTTGTGGCTCTCCTGGAACAGGAGGACGGAGTTGTATCCCCCCTGCTTGGCCGCCTGGAGGTGGACGTTTCCGGCCTCCTGGCGGAGGCCAAGGCCCTGATCGCCAGGAAACCCAAGGTGTTCGGGGAATCCGCCCAGCTCTACCTATCCCCGGCGGCTTCCAAGGTGTTCGCCAAGGCGGAGGGGGAGGCCAAGTCCCTAAAGGACGACTACGTCGCCACCGAGCACCTCCTCCTGGCCCTGATCGGGGACGAGGGGCCGGTCGGCGCCCTTCTCCGGGAGCGGGGGGTCGTCAAGACCGCGGTCCTGGAGGCCCTGAAGGCGATTCGGGGGAACCGGCGCGCGGCGGACCCCGAAGCGGAGGCCAAGTACCAGGTCCTGGAACGCTATTGCCGGGATTTGACCGCCCTTGCCCGGGCGGAGAAGCTGGATCCGGTCATCGGACGGGACGAGGAGATCCGCCGGGTCATGCAGGTCCTGTCCCGCCGAACCAAGAACAATCCCGTTCTGATCGGGGAGCCCGGAGTGGGCAAGACCGCCATCGTGGAGGGCCTGGCCCGGCGCATCGTGGCCGGAGACGTGCCCGACAGCCTGCGGAACAAGAAACTCCTCGCCTTGGACCTGGGCGCCTTGGTGGCGGGCTCCAAGTTCCGAGGCGAATTCGAGGAGCGCCTTAAGGCGGTGATCGAGGAGATCCAGAAGTCCGACGGAAAGATCATCCTCTTCATCGACGAACTCCACACCCTGGTGGGCGCGGGCGCCGCGGAGGGGGCCATGGACGCCTCCAACCTCCTCAAGCCCGCCCTGGCAAGGGGGGAGCTCAGGGCCGTCGGGGCCACTACCCTGGACGAGTACCGCAAGCACATCGAGAAGGACGCGGCCCTGGAACGCCGCTTCCAGCCCGTGTTCTGCGGGGAGCCTTCGGTGGAGGACACCATCGCAATCCTGCGGGGACTGGCGGAGCGCTACGAGGTCCACCACGGAGTCCGGATCCGTGACGAGGCGCTGATCGCCGCGGCCACCCTCTCGGACCGCTACATCACCAGCCGCTTCCTCCCGGACAAGGCCATCGACCTGGTGGACGAGGCGGCCAGCCGCATCAAGATGGAGATCGAGAGTCAGCCCACGGAGCTGGACCAGGCGGAGCGCCGGATCCTCCAGCTCACCGTCGAGAAGCAGGCCCTGTCCAAGGAGGCGGATCCGGCCTCCCGGGAACGGCTCGCCAAGCTGGAAAAGGAACTGGCGGAGGTTCAGGCCCGGAGGGATGCCATGCGGATCCGCTGGACCGCGGAGAAGGAAAAGATCGAGGAGATGCGCCGCCTGAAGGAAAGCCTCGAGCGCCTGCGGATCGAGGAACAGCGCTACGAACGGGAGGGCAACCTCGCCAAGGCCGCGGAGATCAAGTACGGGAAGCTTCTGGAGGCCGAAAAACGCCTGGCTGAGGTAAGCGCCGAGATCGGTAATCAGGACGACGGGAATCGCCTGCTCCGGGAAGAGGTTTCCGAGGAGGATATCGCCCGGGTCGTGTCCACCTGGACGGGCATACCCGTGTCCAAGATGCTCTCCGGGGAGGCCCAGAAGTATCTCGAGCTGGAGAACGTCCTGGGCCGCCGGGTCCTGGGCCAACAGGCGGCCATCAAGGCGGTGGCGGACGCGATCCGGCGCAATCGGGCGGGTCTCTCGGACCCCAACCGACCTCTGGGGAGCTTCCTTTTCATAGGGCCCACGGGGGTGGGCAAGACCGAGCTGGCCAAGACCCTGGCGGAATTCCTGTTCAACGACGAGAAGTCCCTGACCCGGATCGACATGAGCGAGTACGGCGAAAAGCACTCGGTGAGCCGCCTGATCGGAGCGCCCCCCGGCTATGTGGGGTACGACGAGGGCGGCCAGCTGACCGAGGCCGTCCGGCGCAGGCCCTACAGCGTGATCCTCTTCGACGAGGTCGAGAAGGCCCACCCGGACGTATTCAACGTGCTCCTGCAATTGTTGGACGACGGCCGCCTCACCGACGGGCAGGGCAGGGTGGTGGATTTCAAGAACGCCATCGTCATCCTGACCAGCAACCTGGGAAGCGACCTCATCCTGGCCGCCGAGTCCATGAAGGCGGTCAAGCCCGCCATCGACCAGCTCCTCCGGTCCAGCTTCAAGCCCGAGTTCCTGAACCGGATCGACGAGATCGTGCTGTTCGAGCGGCTGGGCAAGAAGGAGATCCTGGGCATCGTGGATCTCCAGACGGCCCTCCTGGCCGAACGGCTCGAGTCCCGGAAGATCAGCCTGGAGGTGAGCCCCGAGGCCAAGGCCTACCTGGCTGAAGCGGGCTACGATCCCCTGTTCGGAGCCCGACCCTTGAAGCGGGCTGTCCAGAACGAGCTCCAAAACCCCCTGGCCCGGGACGTCCTGGCCGGGAAGATCCGGGAGGGGAGCCGGGTCAAGGTCATCCTTGCCGGCGGAAAGCTGGCCTTCGAGGCGGCTTCGTGAACCCGGGGGCCGGTGCCGCCCTCTACACGGATTCCCACGCCCATCTATCCATGGTCCCCGCCCGGGCGGGAAGGGCGGCCCTGGAGTCCGTCCTGGCGGCCTACGACGCCGCATGGGAGGATGCGGCAGCTCGCGGCCGTCCGGGAGAAGCCCCTCGAGTGATCGATCCGGGCACCCGGGCGGACGATCTGGCCGAGAGGATCCGAGAGGTCGGACGCCGGCCCTGGCTGCGCTTCGCCGCGGGGATCTGGCCCGGCCCGGAAGCTTTGGCGAATCCGGGACCCCATATCGCGGCCCTGGAGGCCGCCGCGGCTACGGCCGACTGCGCGGCGATCGGAGAAGGGGGGCTGGATTACCACTGGATGCACGGTACCCGGGACGCTCAGAGGAGGCTGTTCGAGGCCCAAATCGACCTGGCCCGCCGCCTGGGAAAACCCCTGATCGTCCACTCCCGGGAAGCCCAGGAGGATACGGTCCAGATTCTCCGCTCCGCCCGACCCGGCGTGCCCGTGGTGATCCACTGCTTCGGCTATGACGCCGCGCCCGCTCGGGTCTACCTGGATCTGGGGTGTTACATCTCCTTCGCCGGGAACCTGACCTATCCCGCCGCCCGGAACCTCCGGGAAGCCTGCGCCCTCGTCCCTTCGGATCGGCTCCTGCTGGAGACCGATTCACCCTACATGGCCCCGGTCCCCGAACGGGGAAAGCCCTGCACCCCCCTGCTGGTCGGGCACACCTACGCCTTCGCCGCGGAGCTCCGGGGCGAGGACGCGGTCGACCTGGCGCGGGCGGTCACGGAGAACACGGTCAGGATTTTCTTCGGGGCTCAGTAGCCGGACAATCGTTTCGGGATCGAGAGCCGGACCCGGGTGCCCTTTCCCGGTTCCGATTCCACCTCCACCGTGCCCCCGTGGGCTTCCACCACGTTCTTGACGATCAACATACCCAGGCCCGTGCCCCCGGCCTTGCTGGAGGAATAGAACGGCTCGAAGATGTGGGCCAGGACCTCCGGGCTCATGCCCTCTCCGGTATCCTCCAGGACGAATACGTTGGCGTCCTCCTCCGGGAAGGCCCGGAGAGTCAGGACTCCGCCCGGGGACATGGCCTTCCGGGCGTTGTCCGCCACGTTCAGGAGGGCCCGCAGGATCCGTTCGCCGTCCAGGAGCAGGGCGTCCTCCAGGCGGCAATCCACGACGATGGACAGGCCCGCGATCCGGAACCGCTCCCGGATGGATTCCTCCACCCGCTTGAACAGCCAGGATGCGGTGGTCACCCCCAGGTTCAGGCGCATTTCCCCGCGGGAATAATCCAGGAACTCCGATGCCAGGTTCTCCAGGCGGGACACCTCGCTCAAGGCGTTCCGGATGTTGCCCTCCAGCTTTTCCGGTTCATGGATGTTGAGGATCATGAGCTGAAGCAGGCCCTTGAGCATGGACAGGGGATTCCGGATGTCGTGGAGGATCATGGAGGAGAACTTGCCCAGGGTGGAGAGGCGCTCGTTGCGCAGGCGGTCCGCGTGGACCTCCTCCAGCTCCCGGTATGCCGCCTCCAGCTCGGTGTTCCGTTTCTTAAGATCCTCCAGGAACACTTCGTTGGAGGAGCGCAGCATGAAGGAGATGGAGACCATCACGGAAAGGGCGATTGACGAGTGGTCCCGGATCAGGTTCCGGAAATCTTCCCGGTACAGGAAAAGCACCCGGGTTTTTTCCCGGGCTACCACGGTGGCCGAGCGGGGGAGCTCGTCCAGCAGGGCCAGCTCTCCGAAGAAGTGCCCCGGTCCGTGGACCCCAAGCAGGCTCGGCTTGGGGTCCTCATAATTCTTCCAGACCTCGACCCGGCCCTCCAGGACTATGTAACAGCGGTCCGCGGCGGTCCCTTCGAAAAAGAGTATGTCCCCCGCCGAGTGCAGTTCCTCGTGGCAAGCCTCGGCCACCAGACGTATCTCCTCGTCCGAGAGGTCCTTGAAGAAGAAGATTCTGCGTAATGATTCGAAGTAGTCGCTCACGGCGCCTCAAAAAAAAGCCCTCCGTGGGAGGAGGGCTTACGATTATACGATTCCCGGTATCACCAGGTGTCCGCCATATCGTCCGGGTCTCGGTAATCCTCCGCGAAGAGGTCCGTCACGGCCCGGAGATCGTCCATGTAGAAATAGTAGGTTCCGAAGGCTTCCATGGGATCGCACTCGATCTTGAACCCGACGATCTTTATGCCCATGCGGGAGTTGAAGTGGAAGTTCCGCTGGATGATGCCCGTAACGCCGTCCATGTTCTGGGGAGGAATGGCGATGGTCAGCTTCTTCCAGCCCTGGAAGTTCAGCTTGCCCACGGTCAGCTCGAAGGGGGTATTGAACGCGTCCAGGATCAGGAGCTTTAAAACGTGGTTCAGGTTGCGGCCCGCGACCCACACGGACACGGTCTTGCTGATGCCCTCGATCGGGATGGGCTTGTCCGCGAGGATCCGGATCTCGTTGTAGCCCCGGCGGAAGAAGTCGGTGCGAACGCCCAAGACGAACTTGTCCGCCACCTTGGGGTCGATTCCGACGTACCTCTCGTCCGCGATGGGCTCGTTGGCCTTGCCGGCCGGGCTGCCCTCGAAGAGGCGGTACTGGATGGTTCCCTCGTCGGGGGAGATGAAGGCCTTCCAGAAGCCGGCGGCCTCGAACTTGTCCACCGAGACTTCCTTGAGCTTCTGCTGGGCGGTGTCCACCCCGATGTCGTTGGGGTTCGGATCCCCGACCGCGGTCTGGGCGGAAACGAAGGCCGCGAGGCACAGGGCAAGGGCGATTAGGATGATCTTCTTCATGGCTGTTCTCCCTTATTTCCCCGAGCTCCAGGTCTGCTCGATGAGTTCGGGCGAGGTGAGCGCGTCGCCGTCATACATGTCCTCGTAGGTGTCCGTGAGGACCTTGAGCTGGTCGAAGTAGAAGTAGATAGCCTTCTTGTGGGCCGGCTCCTCGGCTCCCGCGGGGATGGCCGCCACCTCGGTGGGCCGGGTCCAGATCCGGAATTTCACCAGCTTGAGTCCCTCCAGCTTGGGAAGGTACTTCTTGGACTGGGGGATGTTCGAGGGGATGTTGATCCGGAAGTTCTTCCAGCCCACGTGGTTAAGGTCCCCCATGTAGATGGTGTGGACGATGCCCTTGTAGTCCCGGATGAACGCCTCGATGTAATAGTTGAAGTTGCCGGACCATATCCACATGTCCAGCATGGCCACGCGGCCGGGCAGGGGAAGCTCCATGGGCTCGTACTTCACGCTGTCTCCGGATCCGGTCTTCTTGCCCGGGACGATGTCCACCCAGTTGTACTCTTTCCGGTCGAAGAGCATGGCCACGCCCAGGGTCTTGAGCTTGTCCTTGTCCTTGGGGTTGTAGCCGTAGATGGAGATCGGCCAGGAGTTGACGTAGGCCACCTTCGGGAACTCCGCGGTGGAGAACTTGCTACCCATGACGAACCAGGGCTGGGCCTCCGGATCGTCGAAATCCTGGATTATCTTCGATTCCAGGTTGACGGGTTTTTCCTGCGCGAAGACGCCCCCTGCGGACAGGAGGCTCACCAATATGATCGCAAGGCATATCGATCGGGAGACTCGTCGTTTCATTCGAATGGCTCCTTTTGCCCCATGAGTGAAATACCTGCGGTTGTACGAATTATAGATATCGGCCATTCCTTTGTCAAACAAATTGAGCCAATTTAAAAAGTCCGTCGCTTTTGAAACCGGCTTCGCGATTGCCTCCAACCGCGGATTATAAGGTAGCTGTTTACCGCCTCCGGGATGCGGATTCCATGGTTTCCGGCACGGGAATCGGGCCGGTTTTCCCCCGCTCCAGGGCGCTCCGGAACGCTCTAAAAAGGGTTCGGGCATCCCGGATCAGAACCAGGTTCGTTCCGAGGTTTTCGGGAGGCGTAAGCGAGGACCGGAGCACCGTGAATCGGGGCCCCGGGGGCGGGTCGGACCGGGACGGGGGGGACACCAGGATCCGGGCGGCCCGAAATCCCGCGGCTCCGGCGTCCAGGAGTATCGCCTTCGCTCCGGGGCCGCCAAGCCCGCGGAAAAGAGAGTCCGCCTGCCCTTCCGGGCCGGAAATCTCCAAGATCCGGACCGGGGTTCCCGGACGTACGGCATCGAGGCCTTCCCGGAAGGCTTCGGCCGCCTCGGCGGAACTCCCCGCCCCGGGAGACACCAGGATCACCGCCTCCGGAGGTTCCGGAAGCCCCTCCCCCCGGTCCTTCAGGAAAGAGGCAGCCCGGATTCCCGCTTCCCGGGCGGCCGGCGCTGGATCCCAGACAGCGGATACCGTGCGGCCCCCCTCGGGTATGCCCGTGCCCAGGATCCGGGCTTCCGGAAAGGCCTCCCGGACGGATTGGAGCTCGGAGGTCAGCAGGGGCGTGAGGAGGACGAAGTCCGGGGGACGGGTCGCGAATTCCTCGAACACCGATTCCCCCGTCCGGGCCGGATACTCCCGGACCGTCCAGCGGATGCCCGCGGCACGGAAGGTCGAGTAGGCCCTGGCCGCCCCGGGATCCAGGACGGGCAGGGCGGGGTCGACCAGAATCAAGCCGCTGCGGGCGGAGCAGGAGGCGAGCAGACCCGCAAGGATCGCCAGGGCGAGTGGAAGGCATCGGACTGTCCCAAGGTCGCCGCGTCCTCGCATGTCCCGAATCCTACACCGGCCCCCGGGTTCCGGCAATCCGGTCCCGGGGCTTGACGTCTGCAAGGCCGCTTTCTAGACTATTCCGGAATCCATTCCCCCTAAGATAAGGAGCGAACGATGACAAGTTACAAGGAGCTCGGCCTGGTCAACACCGTGGAGCTCTTCAAGAAGGCGGTCTCCGGGGGCTACGCCCTGCCCGCCTATAACTTCAACAACATGGAGCAGCTCCAGGCCATCATCCAGGCCTGCGTGGAGACCCGATCACCCGTGATCCTCCAGGTCTCCGCCGGGGCGCGCAAGTACGCCAATTCCACCATGCTCCGGCACATGGCCCGGGGCGCCGTCGAGTACGCCAAGGAGCTCGGGTATCCCATCCCCATCGTGCTTCACCTGGACCACGGAGACTCCTTCGAGCTCTGTGTGGACTGCATCGAGAACGGATTTTCCAGCGTGATGATCGACGGTTCCCACCTCCCCTACGAGGAGAACGTTGCCCTGACCAAGAAAGTCTGCGAGTACGCCCACTCCCGGAAGGACTACGTTTCCGTGGAAGGCGAGCTCGGGGTCCTGGCGGGCGTGGAGGACGACGTGTCCGCGGAGCACAGCCACTACACCCGGCCCGAGGAGGTGGAGGACTTCGTCAATAAGACCGGGGTCGATTCCCTGGCCATCTCCATCGGCACCAGCCACGGCCGGGCCAAGTTCAAGCCCGAGCAGTGCACCCGGGACGCCAACGGGATCCTGATACCGCCCCCCCTGAGATTCGACATCCTCAAGGAGATCGAGAAGCGCATTCCGGGCTTCCCCATCGTCCTGCACGGATCGTCCAGCGTGCCCGTGGAGTACGTCAAGATGATCGAGCAGTACGGCGGCCGCTTGCCGGACTCCGTGGGCATCCCCGAGTCCCAGCTCCGGGAGGCCGCCAAGAGCGCGGTCTGCAAGATCAACATCGACTCCGACGGCCGCCTGGCCATGACGGCCCTGATCCGCAAGGTCCTGGCCGAGAAGCCCGACGAGTTCGATCCCCGCAAGTACCTCGGCCCCGCCCGGGACGAGCTCAAGAAACTCTACGCCCGGAAGAACCAGGAGGTCCTGGGGAGCGCGGGCCGGGCCTAGCGCCGGTTCGGGGGGCGCGCTGGAAGCCGCCCCCCTCGCGCAGCCGGGGAATAGCTCCTGGCCGCCCTCATCGCGGAACCGACCGCCGGAACGAAGCCCGCCGCCGCCTCGGATACCTAGGATCCAGGTTTTCCGTGAAATAAAAACAGGATTATCATGATTTAACAGATTGACAAGATTGGGCCATAGAGCTGGCTATTACCCCAAATCCCGTTAATCCGGCTAATCCTGATAATCCTGTTCTGAATCGCCTGATTCTTCTGTTTTTCTCTTTCTTCTTTCTTCTCCCTCTTCCTCTGTGCCCTCTGTGCCTCTGTGGTTCCATGATTCTGTGATTTTGTGATCCCCGTGGTTCAATCCGGGGGTCCTTTCCCCTCTTCCCCGGCCCGATAGAATCGCGTGGTGGGGTAGGCCAGGTCGATCTTCTTCTCCCGGGCGAAGGTCCGGAGGATCTCCTCCCAGATCGATTCCTCCGTCTTCCGGCGCTGCCGGGGTTCGCAGAGGTACCGGAGGGTCAGCAGGATCCCGGAATCCCGGACGCTGGTGTAGACCGTGGGCGTGGTCACGTTGTAGGAGATCAGGAGGCGTCCGCTGGCCTCCTTCAAGGCGTCCCGCGCCTTCCCGCCCGGGACCGCTCCGTGGAGCTCCACGATGTCCCGCAGCAGGGCCTTGGCCCGTTCCCAGTCGCTCTCGAAGGTGATCAGGACCTTGATCTCGTTCCAGATGTAGTGGAAGCCCCGGGAATAGTTCGCGATGGGCTCGGCGAAGACGAATTTGTTCGGGAGATGGACGATCCGCCCCGTGCTCTGCTCCGCGTCCACCCAGTTCCCGACTTCCAGGATGGTCGTCTTGAACAGGCGGATGTCGACGACGTCCCCCTTGATCCCCATGGACTCGATGCGGTCCTCCAGGTCGAAGGGCTTCCGAATCAGGATGAAGGACCAGCCCGCGATGTCCGCGACCACGTCCCGCAGGGCGATCGCGACGCCGGCGGAGAGCAGGCCCAGGAAGGTGGTGAAGGCCCCGACGGACTCCAGCCAGACGCCACCGATGAGGATGCCCGCGAGGATTCCGGTGACGTACCCGATGATCTTCCGGGCCCGGAAGGATCCCTTGGGTTCCTTGCCCCATTTCGCGGCGATCCGGTTCAGCACCCGGTTCAGGACGAACAGCCCGATCGCGATGGCGAACGAGGACCCCAGGCGGTAGATCGCCGCTTCTCCCAGTCCGATGGAGTCTTCCAGGAACCCGAGGACGGAATCCACGATCCTCTCACCTCCCCGCCGCTTGGACGTGCGGCAATTTTCCCGCAAGTCGAAAGGACTGTCAAAAAGGCCGAGGAGCCTGCTTCAACACTCCCTCGGTTTAATTCCCTTCCCTTCTTTTTCCTTCGCTTCTCTCTCTCTTCCTCTGTGTCCTCTGTGCCTCTGTGGTTCGCTTATAAAGACAGGCCGGATTCAGCCGCGCAGCCGCGCTATCTCCCCCCGGGCCAGTTCGTCGCAGCGCTCGTTGAGCTCCTCCCCCGCGTGGCCCTCCACCCAGACGAAGCGGGTCGGCCGGGTCGCCGCCAGCCGGTCCAGCTCCTCCCATAGTTCCCGGTTCTTCACGGGAGACTTCGAGGCGGTCCGCCACCCGTTCCGCTTCCAGGCGTGGATCCAGGAGGTGATCCCGTTCTTGACGTACTGGGAGTCCGTCCGCACCTCGACGCCCCGGCCCGGGGGAATGGATTGCAGGGCCTCGATGACGGCGATCAGCTCCATCCGGTTGTTCGTGGTCGATGCCTCCCCCCCGGAACCCTCCCGCCGGGTCCCGTCTTCGAGGGCCACCCAGGCCCAGCCGCCCGGTCCGGGATTCCCGGAGCAGGCCCCGTCGGTGTAGACGATCACGTCCGCCACGGCGTCACCCCGCGAAGACCAGGCTAAGCGCCGGGATGTAGGTGATCAGGATCACCACCGCCAGCTGGAGCAGGAACCAGGGCGACACGGACTTCCAGACCCTGCCCAGGGGGCGGTCGAAGGCGTAGGAGGCCAGGAAGAGGTTCATCCCGATCGGTGGGGTTATGAATCCCACCATCAGGTTCGACACGAAGATGATCCCCAGGTGGATGGGATGGATCCCGAAGGCCTGTCCCACGGGGATTACCAGGGGCGCCAGGACCAGGATGGCGGAAAACACGTCCATCAGACAGCCCGCGGCCAGGAGCAACAGGTTCAGCAGGAGCAGGAACAGCAGCTTCGAGCTGATCTGGGAGGTGACGAAGGCCGCGGCCATGTCCGGGATCCCCGAGTCCACCAGGAAATACGAGAAGGCCCGCGCGGCGGCCAGGAGGATCAGGGTTCCGCCGATGACTGGGAAGGCCTTGGCGGCCGAGGCGGTCAGGGATCTTACATTGAACTCTTTTCGGGCAAGACCGTAGACCGCGGTGTACAGGACCGATAGGGCCCCGATTTCCATGAGCGTGGCCGTGCCCGAGAAGAATAGCAGGGCGATCCCGAAGGGCAGGAAGGTTTCCGGCAAGGCCGCCCAGAGGGATTTCCGGATGGAGGGCCGCTCCACGGGGACCGCGGGACGGGACATCCCGGCCGCGGCGCCCTTTCGTTCCCGGGCGGCGAAGTAGATCCCCGCCCCCGCAGTTACGGCCACGAAGAGGAGGCCGGGGATGACGCTGGAACGGAAGAAGGCCAGTATGTCCAGGGGGTTTTCCGGGCCGTAGGAATACTGGGCCGTGACCGCGTACACGATGACCGCCATGCTCGGGGGAAAGAGGAGGCCCACCGCCCCGCTGGCGGTCAGAAGGCCCTTGGCCGTGTCGTCCCCCAAGCCTTCGGCGTCCACGAGGACCCGCGCCAGGAGGGGGCCCAGGGCCAGGATCGCGACCCCGGAGGAGCCGGTGAACACGGAGAAGAAGGCGCAGACCGTCACCGCCGCGACCGCCGCCCCGCCCCGGACCCGGCCGAAGAGGGCGCGGAAGAGGGTGACCAGCCGTTCCCCGGAGTTGGTGCCCGCCAACAAAAAGCCCGTAAGGGTGAACAGCGGCACCGCCGCGATCTGGGGGCTCCGGAGCATCGCGTAGGATTCGGTGACCGCCAGCTCGATCAGGGACCCGTCCGCGGTGAAGAGGATGGCGGCCAAACCCGCGAGGACGACGAAGAGAGGGGTCCCCAGGAAGGCCGAGACTCCCAGGGCTAGGGCAAGGATCAGGCCGAGGGCCCGCATGGACCCTTGGGATGCCGCGGCGAGGGAATCCAGGAGGGGGGAAAAAATCCCGGCCAGGGAAGCCAGGTTGCCTAGGCTGGGGGAGGCCAGGAAGATACCCGCCAGGATGCCCGCCGCCGCGGCCGCCCGGGGCGCGCCCTTGACCCGGAGAACATCCAGGACCAGCATGCCCAAAAATCCCGCGGGCAAAGCCAGGGCGAAGATCCAGTACGGCACGAAGCCCGCCCTCTCGGCGCGGTCGAAGCCCAGGAGAGCGAAGGAAAGGGTGCCCGCCACGAATGCGGACTCCACGGCGCAGCTGAAAAAGGAGACCACCGAGGACTGGATCCGGTGCCGGGTGTCGATGCCGTGATGGGGAGTCTTGGTCAAGGCCAGGTGGTCGCCGTCCAGGGATGTGATGACGGCGCCCGCGAAGGCGAGGACGAGCACGGATTGGATGGAGAAGGGGGAGGCGCCCGGGATGCCCCATTGGAAGATGCGGAGAATGAAGAAATCCAGCACCGGCACCGCCACGGCCGCGGCCGCGGCGACGGTGGCTACGAGCTTCGCGGCTTTCCGGAACCCCGGGGCCGCGACGGACGCGGACTCGGCCGCGCCTTCCCCCTGCTTGCCGCCGCGATCGCTCACGGGCGGCTCCGGGAGCGAACGGCCCGGTCGATGGCGTCCAGGACCTCCTTGGAGAAGAGGTCCCGAACGAAGCGCTCCCGGTTGGCCACAAAGACTTCATACCAGGCGGCCCGGTCCGCGGCGGAAAGGGGAACGACGGTGAGCCCGTCGGAGGTCATGGCCTTGATGGCCACCTCGTCCAGGCGGTCCGCTTCCCGACCCAGGTCGTCGCCCATCTTGTCCGCCGCTTCCATAAGGGGTTTTCGCAGATCCGGAGGCACGCGCTCCCAGCTTCTGGTGTTGATCAAGGCGGCGCCCACGAAGGGGGAAATTTTCATGTCGCTGAGGTAGGGCAGGTAGGACTTGAAGAAGGACCACTGGGCCTGGACGAAGGCCGGAGCGATGAGCAGGGCGTCCACGGCGCCCGTGGCGGTCTGCCCCACCAGGTTCTGGACGTCCACCTGGACGGGGACCGCCCCCGCCGCCTGGAGCATCCGGCTCATCTTGCGGTCGTCCACGGGCACCGCCACCTTGAGATTCTGGATGTCCGAGGGCTTGGAAACCGGGCGGCGGGAGAAGAGCCAGACCCAGCCCGCGGAGGAATAAGTCAGGATCGTGTATCCCTTCCGTCCTAGCTCGGCGCGGAAGGGTGCGTCCAGTTCCTTTAGGACCGCCCGGAGCTCGGCGTCGTCCCGGACCAGGGTCGGGATGCTAAGGGCCAGGATGTCCTCGTAGATCAGGGACAGCCCCGTGCTGGGGAAGACTCCCGCGTCCAGGCCGAAGCGCATCTTCTGGATGATGGAATTGTCGTCCCCCAGGGTGCCGGCATAGACCGTCAGGGTGACCTTGCCGCCGGAGATGCGCCTCCAGTCCGCGGCCAAGCGGTCCAGGCTCATGCCCCAGGGGCTGTTCTTAGGCGCCGCCACGCCCATCTTGAGGTTCACCTGCCCGAATGCGGAGGCGGCCGCGAGGGCGAGCATAAAAATGAGGATCGGGGTTCTGCGGTTCACGGTATGGGGCCTCCATTCGGATTATTCGAGGACAAGGAAGATTTCCTGCGCCCGGGCAAGGAGCCGCTTTGCGTTGCGCTGGGCGACGATATTGGCCAAACGCCCCGAGGGGTCCGCGTCGACGTCCACGGCCAGGGCGGCATCCAGGGCTTTCTTGAACGCCGGGTAGTCCTGGCGGGCGACGCACACCGATGAGGCGTAGGATACGTAGGGAGAGGCCCGCAAGCCCCGGGCCGCCTCCAGGGCGCGGCGATAGGCCTCCTCCGCGCGATCCATCCCTCCGCCCAGATCCCGGGGCAGGGAGGGGGCGAGGGAGATGAGCAGCTCCTGGAGGGCTCCGAAGTTCCAGTCCGGGTCCAGTTCCAGGGCGCGCTCCACCAGGGCCACCGCCGAGGCCAGGTGCTTGGACACGGCGGGATCGAAGGGATCCAGAGAGAAAGCTCCCAGGGCGGAGGCGCCGGTCCAGTAGAGGAGGGGTACGTCCTTGGCGTTCAGCCTGGAAAGAGGGGCCTTGTCCCCCGCGGCCAGAGCCGCCAGGATGCCCGGCCGGCGTCGTTCCAGGGCCGCGGAGGAGCGGCGGAAGGCCCGCTGGAGGAGGCGCTTGGCTCGCAGATTGGCTTCCATCCGGGCGTCCACCTCTTCGGAGGGGATGTCCGCGGCGTCTGCGCTTACGAATCCCATGGCGTACATCACCGCCAGGGAAGAAGCGGTGACGGCGCGATCGATGTCCTTAGGTCTTGAATCCGCAAGGATCTCGGAAGCCTTGAGCAAAAGGGGCAGGCTCTGGCCGACCAGCTCCGGATCCTCCTCGGAAAGGAAGGCATCCGTTGCCCTTGTCCCCAAGGTGAAGATCGAACAGGAGGATAGCAAGGCCGCCGACAGGAGGATCGCCGGGATGGATAGTTTGGACATAAATATATATTGTAGGGAAGCGCCATTCTTGTCAACGCTTGCCATTTCCTTCCGGCGTCGATACTCTTGTTCCCATGCTCCGTGAATTCCGGACCCTCCTCCCGTACTTCCGAAAGTACCGGTACAACTACTTGTTCGGCCTTGCGTTCCTGGTAACCGTGGACGCCGCCCAGCTCGCCATACCCCAGTTCGTGCGCAGGGCCGTGGACGGACTGTCCCTAGGCCGGACGGCGGAAATCCCGAGGCTGGCTCTGTACATCGTGGGCGTCGCGGCCGTCGTCGCCGCGGGGCGTTTCCTTTGGAGGTATTTCCTTCACGGCGCCGCTCGACGCATCGAGGTGGAGCTCCGGGACCGCCTGTTCGACCACTTCATGGTGCTTCCCTCGGCCTTCTACCAGAAAAACAAGATCGGCGACCTCATGGCCCGGTCCACGAACGATCTTCAGGCTATCCGGATGGCCTCCAGCATGGGGCTGGTGACCTTCATCGACGGGGTTTTCATGTCCGCGGCCATCCTGGTCATCATGACTGCTCGGAATCCCCGCATCACCTTGTACACAATCCTTCCCCTCGTCCCCATCACGGCCTTGATCCTGGTCTTCGGGAAGATGGTAGGCGCCCGGTTCAAGCGGGTTCAGGAGCTCTACTCCAAGCTTTCCGACGTGGTCCAGGAGACCATGACGGGCATCCGGGTGGTGAAATCCTTCGTCAAGGAGGGCGTCTTCGCGGACCGGTTTTCCGGGGCGAACGACGAATACCGGGACGCCTCCATGGGCCTGGCCAAGATCTTCGGCTTCTTTTTTCCTTTCATATCCTTCCTGTCGGGCTTGACGACCCTGATCCTGCTCTGGGCCGGCGGCGGGGCGGTGATCGAGAACCGGATGAGCCCCGGAGACATCACCGCCATGCTCGCCTACCTGGAGATGCTGATCTGGCCCATGATCGGGGCGGGGTTCACGGTTAACATGATCCAGCGGGGCGCTACCTCCCTGAAGCGGGTCAACGAGATTCTGGACGAAAAACCCGAGGGAGCAGATCGGGTGGGGGCGATCCGGACGGTTCCTTCCTGCCGGGCTCCCTCGGACGGGACCCCGGCCTTGGAGTTCCGGTCCCTGACCTTCGCCTACCCGGAGGCCCAGGACCCGGCCCTGCGGGACCTGTCCCTCTCGGTAGCCGGTGGCACGACCCTGGGCATCCTGGGCCGGATCGGGAGCGGCAAGAGCACCCTCCTTAAGCTCCTCCCCCGGATGCTGGAACCCCCCGAGGGGACCGTCTTCCTTGCGGGACGGGATGTCCTGGACTACGACCTGGAGACCCTGCGCGGGACCTTCGGCTTCGTGCCCCAGGACACCTTCCTGTTCTCGGACACCGTCCGGGCCAACATACTCTTCGCGGCCCCGGATCTTTCTCCGGAGCTTTTCGACCGGGTCACCTTCATCAGCGCCATTGACCGGGATGTGAGGGACTTCCCCGCGGGGTGGGATACGATCGTGGGAGAGAAGGGACTTACCCTTTCGGGGGGCCAGAAGCAGAGGATCGCGATAGCCAGGGCTTTGGCCGCGGATCCGGAGATCCTGGTCTTCGACGACGCCCTGTCCGCGGTGGACACGGAGACGGAGGAACGGATCCTGGGAGCCCTGTTGTCCTGGAGGGCCGGGCGGACGAACATCATCATATCGAACCGGGTGTCCACTCTTCGACACGCGGACCGCATCGCCGTGCTGGAAGCGGGAGCCCTGGCCCAGTACGGTACCCACGAGGAGCTCCTGGCCCGGCCGGGGTTCTACTCCGAGATCGCCCGCCTCCAAGCCCTGGTGCGGGAACCCGCCTTGTCCGTCCCCGGACGGGCCGGTTCGGAGGAGGAACCTCTAAAGGGCCGAGAGGCGCCGGAAGGAAGGCCCCTCCATGGCTGATTTCTTCGACTCCGACGTCATCACGAAAGAGTATGACCCCCGGATCATGCGGCGTATCCTGGGTTACGTCCGGCCCTACCGGCGCCTGGCCGTCTACGCGGTGGCCGCCCTCTTTCTGGCCACCGCGGGGGAGCTCGCCCTGCCGGTCCTGATCAAGCATACCGTGGACGACGCCCTGATGCCCTCTTGGTACGGCCTCCGGGTGGATATCCTGGAACGGCCCGAGGCCGTCCATCTCGGGCTCTCCGGCAGGGAGCCCGAGGCCCTGGGCCGAGTATGGGTCAAGGCGGACCGGGTCTCCCGGCTCTCCGCGGTCCAGAGGGATGCCCTGGCGGAGACGGGGATCTTGGATCGGGAGCCCCGGTACCTGGCTAAGCTTCGACCCGGGGACGCCGATGCGAACCGGGTCCTGGCCGTCCTGGGTTCCGGGGCCGAACGGGACGGATCCTGGGTCGCGATACGACCCGAATCCCTGCGATCCCTCGCTCCGGCGGACGCCCGGATCCTGCGGGATCGGGACCGACGGGTCGTCTTGGCGTACCTGGCGGCCTTCTTCCTGATCCTGGCCCTGGTCCTCCTTACGACCTATGCCCAGATATGGGCTTCCGCCCTGATCGGCCAGAACGTCATGAAGGATCTCCGGATGGAGCTCTTCCGGCACACTTCGGGCCAATCCCTGGCCTTCCTTTCCCGCCATCCGGTGGGGCGCCTAGTGACCCGCCTGACCGGGGACGTCGAGACCCTCAACGAGTTCTTTACCAGCGTGGTGATCTCCTTCGCGAAGGACGCGAGCCTCATGATCGGGGTCTTGGCCGCCCTGGTGATCCTCAGCCCCCGGCTGGGCTTCGTGGTCCTGGCCACCCTGCCGCCCGTGCTTGCGGCCACCACCGTGTCCCGGATCAAGGCCCGGGACGCCTTCCGGCGCCAGCGCCAGTGGCTGTCCAAGGTGAACTCCTTCCTCTCCGAGCACCTGTCCGGAGTCTCGGTGGTGAAGCTCTTCGCGGGGCGCGGCCGGAGTTCCCGGGAGTTCTCCAGATTCGACGCGGAACTCTTGAAAGCCAACCTCGGGGAGATGTACGTTTTCGCCACCTTCCGCCCAGTGGTCGAGTTCTTGGCCTCCTGTTCCCTGGCGGTCCTCCTCTGGTACGGCGCGGGCCTCCACACGTCGGGCGCCGTTTCCCTGGGTACCCTCATCGCCTTCATCAACCTGGTGAGGATGTTCTACAACCCCGTCCAGGATATCTCTGAGAAGTACACCATCCTGCAGAGCGCCATGGCCGGGGGGGAGAGGGTCTTCAAGCTCCTGGATTCCCGGGAGGTCATCGAGGACGCGGGCAGGATCACTCCGCAGAAACCCGTCCGGGGTCGGATCGAGTTCGAACGGGTCTGGTTCGCCTACAAGAACGAGGAATGGGTCCTCAAGGACCTGTCCTTCACCGTGGAGCCGGGGGAGATGGTCGCCATCGTCGGCTACACCGGCGCCGGCAAGACCACCATCGCCAACCTCCTGGCCCGGATGTGGGACGCCCAGAAGGGCCGGATCCTGGTGGACGGAATCCCCATCCGGGACATCCCCCTGCAGGAACTCCGTAGGACCGTCCAACCCGTGCCCCAGGACGTCTTCCTCTTCTCCGGATCGGTGGCGGAAAACATCCGGCTGGGCAGTCCCTTCACGGACGAGGAGGTGGAGAAGGCGGCCAAGATCGTCCACGCCCACGGTTTCATCTCGAGACTGGAGGGAGGGTACGAGGCGGACCTCTCGGAAGGGGCCTCGAATATCTCCACGGGTCAGCGCCAGCTCATCTCCTTCGCCCGGGTCGTGGCCCACAACCCGGCCATCGTCATCCTGGACGAGGCCACCAGCTCCGTGGACACGGAGACCGAGAAGCTTGTGCAGAAAGGGCTCGAGGAGCTCCTCAAGGGCCGGACCAGCGTGGTGATCGCCCACCGGCTTTCCACCATCCGCCATGCCCATCGCATCCTGGTCCTGGCGGGCGGGCGCCTCGTGGAGGAGGGAGACCACGAAACCCTCATGGCCCGGGAGGGGGTGTATGCCAACCTCTACCGCCTGCAGTACGAGAAGCTGGAAGCCTAGGATGGATCGCCGAAGCCCCCTCCTGTCCGCGACCCTTGTCCTGGCCGGGGCCTTCCTGGCCGCCGCGGTCCTGGGCTCCTGCGCCTCCCGGCCTCCCGAGCCCGAGGCTGTGCCCGAGCCCCGCGCCGAGGTGCCGGAGGAGCCCAAGGCCCTGGAACCGATCCTCACGATCCGGTCCGTCGTCCTTGTTCGGCACGAGCTCGTGAACGTGCTCCTGGAACTGATCCTGGACGTGGAGAACCCCAACCCGTTTCCCGTGGAGTTCCATACGGTTTCCTATCGCTTCTACGGGGAAGGCAGGATGTGGGGTTCCGGAACCCTGGACCGTCCGATGCCGATCCCCGCGGGGGGGGAGGCGGAGGTCCGGCTTCCCGTCCTGCTCAACTTCACGGAAACCGGGCGGGACCTCTTCGACCTTGTGGCCAAGCTCCAGACGGTCCGGTACCGACTGGAAGGTCAGGCGCGGGTGGGCGTCCCCGGACCGCGCCTTTCCGAGTTCCCGATGCGCTTCGACCGGGCCGGATCCGTCCGGGTCGAACGCACTCTCCCTGCGGGGCCCTGAGAACCGTGCCGAGCTTCCGAATACCCGAGCTCAAGCTCCCCCTGGACCACGGCCGCGAGGACATCGAGCGCCGGATCCTGACCCTTCTGCGGACCTCTCCGGAGAACCTTGAAACCTTCCGCCTGGACCGGAAGTCCTTCGACGCCCGGGACAAGGGAAACATCCGGGTGGTCTACGGGGTGACCGTTACCCTCCGCAGGCCCCCGCGGGAATCCTCCGGCCGGGGCTGGATTCCGGCGGCTCCGGAGGAACCCTACCGCTTCCCCCGCCCGGCGGAGCCGTCCTGGGAGGAGGGCCGGCCTCGGCCCGTGGTGGTCGGAGCCGGGCCCGCGGGGCTCGTTTGCGCCCTCCTGTTGGCGGAGAACGGGTACCGCCCCCTGGTTCTGGAACGAGGCGGGGACGTGGGATCCCGGGCCGAGGCCGTCCGGCGTTTCTGGGAGACCGGGGAGCTGGACCCGGAGTGCAACATGCAATTCGGGGAGGGCGGGGCGGGGACCTTCTCGGACGGAAAGCTCAACACCGGCGTCCACGATCGTCCCGCCGCGATGCGCAAGGTGTTGGACGAGTTCGTGGAAGCGGGCGCTCCCCCGGAGATCTCCTGGCTGGCCAAGCCCCATATCGGCACGGATTACCTGGTGACGGTGGTGCGAAACCTCCGGGCCAAGATCGAGCGCCTCGGCGGCGAGGTCCGCTTCGGGGCCCGGGTGAGTTCCCTGGGTATCCGGGGGGGGCGGATGCGCTGGGTCGCGGTGAACGGTACCGAGCGGATCGACGCGGACCGAGTGATCCTGGCGGTGGGGCATTCCGCCCGGGATGTCTTCGAGGAGCTCCTGCGGGTCGGGGCAGCCCTGGAGCCTAAACCCTTCGCGATGGGCCTCCGGATCGAGCATCCCCAGGAGACCATCCAACGGGCCCAGTTCGGATCCTCCTGGGAACACCCCGCGCTTCCCCGGGCGGACTATAAACTGACCTACAAGGCCCGGGACAGCCGGGGCGTGTATTCCTTCTGCATGTGCCCCGGGGGCTGGGTGGTCAACGCCGCCTCCGAGGCCGGCGGAGTGGTCTGCAACGGGATGAGCGATTACGCCCGGGATTCCCGGAACGCGAACAGCGCCCTGGTCGTCGCCGTTCGGCCCGAGGACTTCGGGTCCGCGGATCCTCTGTCCGGGGTGGCATTCCAGCGAGTCTGGGAGAGTGCGGCCTTCCGGGCCGGGGGCGGGGACTATTCCCTGCCCGCCCAGGTTCTGGGGGACTTCGTCGAGGGCCGTCGGACCGTCCGGTTCGGGGACGTGGAACCCTGCGTCCGGGGACGGTACCGTCCCGCGGACCTCTCCGCCTGCCTTCCGGCCTTCGTCCGGGAGGGGATCCGGGAGGCCTTGGGGACCTTCGGCCGACGCATCCGGGGCTTCGACCGTCCGGACGCCGTGCTGTCGGGAGTGGAGACCCGGACCTCCTCCCCGGTCCGGGTACTGCGGAACGAGGGTCTGGAAAGCGGGATCGCCGGCCTCTTCCCCTGCGGGGAGGGGGCGGGCTACGCGGGCGGCATCCTGTCCGCCGCGGTGGACGGGGTGCGGGCCGCCGAGTCCGTTACATCCTGTAACCGCCGAACTCCGTTCGGCGATTGAGACTCGCGCCGCGTCCGTGCGGCGCGCAACCGCCGAGCCTAGCTCGGCGACTAACCCCGGCGCCCCGGCGGATTTCGAGACCCGGTACTTCAACCCCTGGGGCGGGGTGGACGAGGATCCCGTCACGGGATCGGTTCACACCGTCCTGGCGGGGTATTGGCGCGACCGCCTGGGCCGGAGCGTCTTGACGGGGTATCCGGCCTCCCGTCGGCCCGGAACGATCCGGATGGGGATCGACGGGGACCGGGTGGAGCTGGCCGGTAAGGCCCGGGTGGTATTCGAGGGGACGGTTACCGTATAAGCTCTGGACTCTCGAGCCTAGAAGCTTCCCAGAAAATCCTGCCGGGAAAGATCCTCCCAGGACTGCCGTGCCTGGCTCGACTGCTTCAGCTTCTCCAGCACCGTAAGGTCGAGGTACTTGACCGTCAGGGGTCGCTCCAGGGAAACGCTGACGCTGCCGTCGGACCATACGCTCTCCCGGGGCGAGAGGGAACCGGGCTTGCCGTACCGCTCCGAGAGGCGGGTGAAGACGGAGTAGTGGTCTACCTTCTCGGGGTTGAGCACATAGACGGCGGAGAAGAGTTTCTCCTCGTGGAACTGGAAGAAGGCCCGTTTCACGAAGGAAAGGCCCTGTACCTCCAGGAGTTTCTCGTTCGGCCGGGGAAGGAGGGTGACATCCGGGCCGCCCCGGTAGAGGAAGAGCTCGTCGGCCTTGAGGACGGTCTCCACCTCCGCAAGGCTCATGCCCAATTCCACCCCCCGGAAACCCCGGGGAAGGCCCGCGGACCCTGCCGTGTCGGCAGGAGCGGGGACCGCCGGGGAGGCCGCCGCGGG
>Ga0067045_1028909_pt1 | contig 25947 bp, 24 predicted proteins | sample TerdegcTABiofilm_FD_59184 | JGI IMG/M metagenome (GOLD analysis project Ga0067045, IMG submission 59184) | Combined Assembly of (Gp0054472, Gp0054536) Wastewater bioreactor microbial communities from Singapore -Terephthalate degrading... | reverse complement strand
TTAAAGAGATAATTTCTTCTCTTTAAATATAGAGGAGATTAGGTTATAATTAAAATAATTTCATATAGATTTTTATATGAGGCATCGATACTTTTTTGTTTATATTTTTGATGAGGCAATTCGCTTTCTTGCAAATATAAATAGAATAAGCTATAATATTTTAAAATCTTGCTTTAATACACAGTTAACCTTACTAAACAAGTTTACTCTGATCATTATCCATAAAAATTTTAAGGACCATAGTAATGGAAAAAGAACAATGCCCAGATAAACCTTCCTACCTCAAAGCAAGACTCTTTAGGGTATTAATGATTAAAGAGATGGGCGTATTGCTAGCTCTTTTAGCCATCTGTACCTTTACTGCTATTATGAATCCCAAATTCTTATCATCTTTTAACTTCTTGATCATAGTCAGGCAGATTGCCATTTTTGGTATTATTGCCATTGGCGAAACCTTCGTTATTATCACCGGAGGAATTGACCTCTCCCCCGGCTCAATAGTAGCTCTAAGTGGTATTATAGTTGCCTGGCTAATAATAAATGGCTTCGGAATTCTATTATCTATAATAATTGTACTACTTATTGCCGCTGCAATCGGTATATATCATGGTTTTTTTGTTAGCAAGCTACATGTACCACCTTTCGTAATTACTCTAAGTACTTTTGCTATTGCCCGTGGACTGGCTGCAGTAATTACTAAAGGATGGCCCATCATCAATCTACCCAGGAATTTCAGTTATATCTGGGAAGGAGTCTTATTTAAAATTATACCCATGCCCGTAGTTATATTGCTTATAGTAGTAATCCTGAGTATCTTTATCCTGAACTATACAGTATTGGGTCGTCATATCTTTGCCGTTGGAGGAAATATTGAAGCTGCACGCGTTGCTGGTATTAATGTAGATAGAGTTAGAATTATCGTCTACGTAATTAGCTCATTATTCGCCTGTATTGTAGGAATAATGATTACTGCTCGATTATCTCAAGGTAATCCCAATACTGGCCAAACTTATGAGATGTATGCAATTGCCTCTTCGGTTATTGGAGGTACCAGCCTATTCGGAGGAGAAGCTACCTTATATGGAGTATTAATCGGTGCTGCCATTCTCTCCGTAATATGGAATGCCCTGGTGCTCTTGAATGTCTCCGCTTACTGGCATCAGGTAGCTTTGGGAATTGTATTAATTGGTGCGGTAGTGACTGATTTATTAAGAGAAAGAAGGAAATAAATTAATTATTCGAGGTTTATTACCTGCCCTTGATTTCTAATTAAATCAGCTCCCACCATTAAATTAGCAACTTCCTTGGGAGTGGTTTCCACAATCTTTTTATCCCCAACCATTTTGCCCTCTCGTAAAACCATTACTCTATCACCTACTAAAAAGATATCCTGTAAACGGTGACTGATAAATATAATAGAAACACCCCCCGCCTTCTTAATTCTCATAATCAAATCCAGTAATTTACTGACTGCGTTGGGACTAAGGGCAGCTGTTGGTTCATCCATAATAATTACTCTAGCCTTTCTGAAAATACTCCTTCCTATGGCCACTGCTTTCTGTTGGCCTCCAGAAAGAGTACTTACTCTGGCACTTAAAGATTTCACCTTAATCTTTAATTGATCTAAAACTTTCTGAGATTCATCTTCCATTATTTTTCGATCAAGAATTTGAATGGGGGTACCAAAAAGAGATTTCTTTAGTTCCTGGCCTAAAAAAATATTTCCAGGTATATCAAGATTACCAGCAAGAGCCATATCCTGATAGACCATCTCAATGCCTCTCTCGCGGGATTGATGGGGATGGGTAAAATGCACCTCTTCTCCTTCAATATATATTTCACCTGAAGTGGGGAGATAGGCTCCAGTTAATATCTTCATTAAAGTCGATTTACCAGCACCATTATCTCCAACTAAACCAGCTACTTCATTATGATATAATACCAGGTCAACACCTTTTAAGGCCTGCACTGTCCCAAATGATTTACAAATATTCACCATCCTAATCAGAGGTTCTTTTTTATCCATCAAACCAGGCATCTCCTTTTGTTTCTGAAAAATTCTCCAGGTTAAAAGTTATCTAGCCCTTCTAACCTGGAGAAAAAGACTAAATTAAATCAACAAAGTTAGTTTTACTAATTAAAAATTAACCCTTTGAATCTGTTTTATATTATAACTTGAATTCGTGTTTTACTCCCCAGAGATCCATCTGTTTTACATAATCAGCTAGAGTAGACTTGGTAACTACATCTACACCAGTATCAACTATTATATCCCCATCAGCTGTTTTAGGAAGCAGCATAAGGGTGTTCTCCACTCCTACCTTCTTCATCAGCATTAAGAGGGTTACACTGTGATAACCCATATAATACTGTCTCTGACCAACAGCGGCATCAATAACTCCATCATTAATCATGAAAAGATGCTCATCGGTGGTATCAAAGCAGACAATATGAACTTTTCCTACCTTTCCTGCTGACTGAACTGCCTTTCCCGCGGCTGGACCGTTAAAGGCATAAACACCAAAGAAACCATCTAAATCAGGATGATCCATTAAAGCTGTTTCAGCCAGCTCCACCGCTTTAGCAGTATCTTCATAATCGCAGAGGACTGGTTCAATTACCTCGATAGCTGTACCAGCTATTCCATCTCTAAAGCCTCTCATCCTTTCCAAAGAATTCATGGCAGTCAAAGAACCGGTACAAATTGCGACCTTACCTTTGCCTCCTAATATTTCAGCCATTTTCTTACCAGCTGTCACTCCAGCACTATAGTTTTCGGTACCCATATAAAGAAATCTTCCACTTTTTGGTGAATCAGTATCCTGGGTAATACAGGGAATTCCTTTACTCAAAGCCTTTTGAATTACTGGAATAACCGCATCAGGATCAGAAGGAGCAAAAGAAATTCCGTCAAAACCCATGGCAATCCATTGTTCTAAGGTATCAATCTGTTTATTGATATCTTCGGTCATGGGGACATAGAAAGTTGCATCTACTCCAAAGATTTTTGCCGCGTCTTCCATTCCCTGCCTCACCACATCCCAGTAGGGGTGAACAGATTTACCCAGTACTCCAATTTTAATTTTCTCCTGAGCAATAGCAGTAACCGAAAGAGTCATTAATAAAGCAATTAGAATTATAATGGTTAAAAACTTTCTCATTTTTTCCCTCCTTTTTGTAGATAAAATAAATATTTTATCTTACTAAGCAATATGGTAGATGATAATGTAAACCGATCTTTCACCTCCCTTTTTTCATTTATCTTTGAATGAAAAAGCCGGTAGTGAAGTAATTGTGGAATTTGTTTTTTTGAAATTAAATTCAAATATCTGGCAAGAATAATCGTTGATTATTTTTAAAGAATGCATTTTTTATCTATTAATACAGCAATTAAATAATAGAATATTTTTTGTTCAGTGTCAAGTTGGGTTTTAAAGATAGGTTTTTACTATTTCTCTTCCTTGAAATGGGGAAGTGCTATATTGATGAGCCTGTAGAATATAAATAAAGCAGAAAATAATGCAAATATCGGAAGGGCCATAAAAGCATAAGCCATAGGAATATTAAGTACTACGAAATAGATTTGTTTCTTCATTAAAGTAGTTTCCCATCCTTCAACAACAAGAATAACAAGGAAAGCTATAGTAATCGCCATCAGAAAAATCTGCACTATTTTTTTACCCTTGGGGGGAAATTTATCTATTACAAATTCTATAGCTATATGGCCTTTCTTATAAAAAGCTACTGCCATGCCAATAGCCAGCATCCAAGCTGTAGATAAGTAAGTAACATCAGCTACCCATAAAAGTGAAACATTTAAAAAAGTTCTACAAAAAATTCCTGCAATATTTATAATAAAAATAAACAAAAACAAGATTCCTGCAATGGTCTGTAATATTTTGGATAAAATATCTAAAGTCTTTCTCATATTATTATCCTCCTAAAACAACATATTAGGTATAAAAGTGACCAGGGGAGGGAAAAAAGTCATCAGGAATACGACTACAAAAAGTACTAAAATAAATGGGATTAATTCTTTAATTAATAAATTAAAGGGCACATTAGCCATTTTTGCTTCTAAAAATAATAGTCCACCCACGGGAGGGGTTAATAAGCCAACCATAAGGTTAGTTACAATAACTACTCCCAGATGAATGTGATCGATACCTAAGGCTGTGGCGATTGGAAGAAGTATGGGGACAAAAATAAGCATTGCCGGTATGGCATCTATGATCATTCCTAGAAAAATAAATAATAAATTTACAAAGATTAAGAACATTATCGGTGACATATTCATGGAAAGAACAAATTCTTGTAATTGCTTTCCTATTCCTTCCACCGCAATAAACCAAGAAAAAATAAAGGCTATGGAAAATAGTGCCATAATTGAAGAAGAAAACAAGATTGAATCTTTAAATATTTTCAAAATATCTTTAATTAATATTGTTTTATAGACAAAGACACCAATAATAAAAACATAGGCTGTCGATAGCATTGCCACCTCAGTTATTGTAACCAGACCAGTGATAACTCCCAAGATAATAATAAGGGGAGCAATAAGGGCTAAAAAAGAGTCTTTTAATAATCCTAAAAAGATTCTAAATGTTTTTTTATGTTCGTATATCTTCAAATTCATCTTTTTAACCTTCCAGTAACAGACGAACATAAGTGCGCCACCCATTAAAAAACCCGGGATTACTCCACCCAGGAATAGCCTTCCAATAGATAAATTGGTAAGTAGTCCAATAAACACTATAGGTATACTAGGTGGAATAATAGGTCCGATTGTAGCTGCGGAGGCATTGATAGCTGCTGAAAAAGCGTCTGGATATCCCTCTTTCTTCATAGCTGGTAACAAAACTGAAGATATTGCACTACAGTCAGCAGGAGCCGAACCAGATACCCCTGCAGTGATTATATTTACTATAACACAGGTATAAGAAAGACCTCCTTTCCATTTCCCAATAAAAAAACGAGCAAACTGTACCAGTCTAATAGTCATTCCCGAAACATTCATTAACTCTCCAGTAAGTATAAAAAAAGGAATAGCTAACAAGGATGTGCTGGTTATACCATTTATCATATTGGTTGGAATAAGAGTGAGTGGTGCATTTCCAGTTACTAGCAGGTAAACAGCCGCTGCTATGCCCATAGACAAAAATATTTCTACACCAAGAAACATCAAAACGAATAGAACTACAAACAATAATAATATGTTCATTTTATCCTCTACCAATAAAATCATACTAACTATATATAATTGATTAAATTAAATACCCTGAAATTGAAAAACAATGATATTTACAAGCTAGGATATAAGAATAATTATTTGAACATAAATTTCTATTATTTTATTCAACTTTTATAAAAAGTTACTTTACCTCCCACCATGACCATCGAAACATTAATATTTTCATCAAATATAATAATATCTGCGTCCTTTCCGACAGACAAAGAACCCTTCTTAGAGAACATACCAATATTTTTAGCTGGCGTAGCGGACATCATCTTTACCGCTTGATATAAGGGAATATCTGCTAATTTTTGCATAGTTCTTACTAATCTATCGGCAGTGGCAACACTTCCAGCAAAAGCTGATCTATCCGGAAGTTTGGCCACCTCATCTTCAATGATAATATTCGAACCACTAGTCTTGCTATAGATCTCTCCTCCCAGATTTTCCATACCTGCTACATCTATTGCATCGGTTACCAGACAAATTCTGTCAGGACCCTTGATCTTATACACTAATTTTAAAAGGCTAGAAGGTAAATGTTTACCATCAGCAATAATTTCTACCATCATATCATCGATTAAGAATGCAGCTTCAATAATTCCGGCATATCTATAAGCATTTACTCTCCTCACCGTCGAAGTGCAGGAGTAAAGGTGGGTTACGGTTGTAAAGCCACACTCATAAGCTCTTATTACTTCATGAAAGAGAGCATCTGAATGGCCTATAGACATATAGATTCCCCGTTTTTTTAGCTCTTTAGCCATCTCTAATCCACCCGGAAGTTCTGGGGCTAGTGACCAACGCAAAATGTTATCAAAGTTATCGATAATATATAGATATTCCCCTTTTATAGGATTTCTCACATATTCTTGTGCCTGAGCTCCTCTTTGATTTATAGCAAAGTAAGGTCCTTCAAGGTGCACTCCCAGAATATTAGGTCCATTACTCATGGTTAAAGTGGCTTTTTTTATATTATTTAGGCTTTTTTTTATAAAGTCATTACTCGTAGAGGATATCGTCGGAATTATCGAAGTTGAGCCATGTTGCATATGGGCTTTACTACATAAAATCACCTCATCAACACTACCACCTAAAAATGAATAACCGCCACCTCCGTGAACATGAATATCTATAAAGCCCGGAGAAATATAATTCCCTTCTGCATCAATAACAGTCTCCTTAGACTTTGGAAGTCTTTCAGCTCCTTCATAAATACCAGTGATTATTCCATTAGTGATAGTAACACTTCCCTCAGAAATAATTCTTTCCTGGGTAATAATTTTCCCATTAATTATTATCTTTTTATCCGTTAAATTTCACCTCTCAAAAAATATTTCCAATATATTCTGACGATTTAAAAAAGATACCTTAAAAAAGAAGAATTGCCTTTCCTGAGTATTTTTCAAACAATTTCTTATTGTATTCACCACCACCGGGAAGATTGCCACTTCTAAATATGGGGGGAGTATATCCTTTGGAAATTAAATATTTACAAGTTTCTAAAACTAGATAATTTGCAGCAAAACAGTTACAAAAAGTAGAAGTGGGGCCTACATTCTGCTCGCATCCTTCAATCGAAACAATGGCATCTCCATAAGGAAGATGGTTATTGATAAATATATCTACCACCTGATATAAATTAGCTCCACTAGGATGTCTGGAAGGATGATCTCTGGGTAATTTATCGGCAAAAGAGGTAGAGGTAATCCCAATTGTTTTCACGCCTCGTTTTCTAGCTTCATTAGCGCAATCTATGGTCATACAATTAATACCATATGCATTGATGATAATTAATACTTCTCCAGGAGTCTTACCCACTCGATAAGAATCCAATACTGGAATAGCATATCCAGGAGTCCTTTCAATATTCATCGATCGAAAACCTCCATGACTCAGGTTAGTACCAGGATCCAGAATAGCATTAATACAAGCAAATCCACCTGCCCGAGAAAACATCTCTTCTACTGCCATATTTGAATGACCACCAGGCCCAATAACATGAATGACTTGATCCCTCATAATTGAATCACCAACCAGGCTGGCAGCTTTTTTCACCGAGTCTTCCTCTTTTAATATTTCATCAATTAAAGATTTAATAATCTCGGCATATCTTATAGCTTCTTTGTTCATTATTCAAAACTCCTTTTCCTTAAAATTAAGCTGCTGCATGAAAAAAGAATAATTTTATACAACTGCATGAGGTATCTCTCTTAATGGAATGATATTCCCCTGGAGGTACAATAAAACAAACACCAGGCTCCAGAGAAAACTCCTCATTTCCCACAATTGCACTTCCCCTACCAGAAAGCACAAAGAAACCTTCCTGGTCATTGTGCACACCGCCTTGTTTGTATTCCTCCTGTTTATATATCAGTATTCCTGTCCGGCATCCAGCCAGACAACCGTCTTTCTCTCCTAGTAATTCTTTAAAATAATATTCTTTATATTTCACAGGAGTAACATATTTCTCATTTATAAATACCTTCATGGCTCATCTCTATTATTTATTAAAGCATTTTTTGTGAGAACTCATAAAAAAATCAAGAAACAAAATCCGTTTTTAAAATATAGATATAGGGAATCTCACCTGCTTAACTATCTCTATATCCTTTATATAGTGAGATTCCCTTGGTGAGTATAAATCTTTACTAGAAAACTTATGGTTTATTCGGTATAGGCTTCCTTAAATTTAAGGGCGACATCCAGTGTTCCGGTAGGCCAGCTTTTGCCTTCTTTATCAAACTCCTCATAAATACCGCTTCCAAGTTTTCTCCTTATGGATTCGATATCTATGTCAACCTTAGTCATTTTACTAGAGAGAAAAGCCAAGACATCTTCAAGAGAATCGGCTATCATTTTAGCTTCAAAATCAGTTGCTTCTTTAGCTGCCTCTTTCATAATCTTCTTTTGTTTATCGGACATTTGGTTCCAAATATTGTTACTCATAAAAATTGCGCTAACATCTCTTATATAATCAGTCTTCATAAAGTGGCTTTGAACCTCATATAAACTACTACTCTTTACAGTAAAGAAGTTATTTTCCTGTGCATCTACCACCCCTGTCTTTAAAGCCATATAAAGATCAGCAAAAGGAATCACTATAGGAGTAGCTCCCAGTTTTTTCATAATAGTCATAACTAAAGTAGATTCGGCAGTTCTAATTTTTAAACCTTCAAAATCATCAGCATTTCTAATGGCTCTATTCGCAGTAAGCTGCCTAGGAATTAACTCACCATTTGCAATAAGTACCCGCACTCCTGTTGAGTTGGCACCATCTTCAATCCATTTCTGAACATAAGGGGAATCAATAAAAGCTTGGAGTTCTTTATTGTCTTTCCAAAAGAAGGGAGCTGAGGTTATACCGAATTCCTTTGCCCCCGTACCAGAAAGCCAAGCATAGCAGGATATTGTATTATAAAGCATCTCCACAGTACCATTAATCATGCCAGTTAAAAGATCGTTTAGATTACCTAAAGCACTATTAGTATAGGTTTTAATAGTAATGGTGCCATTAGAATCTTTATTTACTTTTTCTGCAAATAACATCATTGCCTTACTAGCAGGATCCTCATCATTCTTGATACCTGCTAATTTTAAAGTAAAATTTTTTTCGGCAGGAGCTTGGGCTATACTTTGACTACACACTAAAATACTTAGAAAGAGAAACAGAACTAATAATATTAAAGTGACTCTTCGTAACATTTTAAAAAACCTCCTTTAAATAAAAAATATTTAATTATTTGAATACCAATATTTCCCTCATCCTCTGCTCTCAATGTTTAATATTAAGATAAAATACTAACCTTACTCTATTCTACAACCTATTTTTCTTTACAATTTTTTTCACCGCCTATCAATAAAAAATTCTCTTTTATCTTTGAGTTAGCTCATTAATATTCTAAAATATTAATCCTGTATGGGAATATTCAATTTTTCTTCTTTCTCGAAAGGCATTACCAAGGGCTTTATGAGATTACATAAAATTGATTAATATCCTATTGTATTTAAAATATTTTCTAAGAGAACAAACTTTTAAAAAGATTCATATAAACCTTTACCATCAACAAAGGTCATTTTTATGTTTAGTTCCCGGTCAAAAACTGCAATATCTGCCTTTTTATTTTCCGCTAATATACCCATCTTATTTTCTAATCCTTGTATTTTGGCGACATTGTAGGTTGCCAATTGAATTGCCTGTCTAATGCTTAGATCGCAATGTTTTATCATATTTTTTATTAACTTATCCATAGTAGAAACACTGGAGGCAAAGACAGAGCGGTCAATTAGCTTAGCTACATAGTTATTCTCTTGGGTGGGAATTTCAAATTCTTTCGGGATATCTGCCTCTACAATCACTTCCAATCCCCCTAATTCATACTTTCCTGGGCCTAATCCGGCAGCAGTCATGGCATCAGTCACCAAACATACCTTATCCATTCCTTTGCAACGTAATACTAATTTCATTAAACTAGGTGGAAGATGGTGTCCATCAGCTATTAATTCTGTAGTCAACTCATCTAAGAGTAGAGTTGATTCAATCACTCCAGAGATACGGTAACCTTTAATCCTCTGAATCCCGGACATACCAGAAAACATGTGGGTAACATGGGAATAACCATTTTCAACCGCCGCTAAAACCTGTTGATAAGAAGCATTGGAATGGCCAATCGCTGCCACTATATTTCTTCTCTTTAATTCTTGTCCCAATTCTAATCCACCGGGGACTTCTGGGGCAGCAGTAATTCTGATAATAGCCGGATACTTATCTAAGAGAGGTAAATATTGTTCTGGATCAGGAGGATAAATATGCTCTGGATTTTGGGCTCCTTTTTGCTCTAAATTTATATAAGGCCCTTCGATATGTGCTCCTAATATCCTGGCACCTAGTAAATCTTTTTTCATGGTCTGAGAAATACAATCTACTGCTTTTATAATCTCCTCCCATGGTGCAGACAGAGTAGTAGGCAAAAAAGAAGTCGTTCCATGCTTAATCAATCCCTGTGCCATTTTTTGTAAATCTTTTTTAGAAGCAGACATAACTGAACCACCAAAGGCTCCATGGAGATGTGAATCTATGAAACCAGGGCTAATATACATTCCTTGAACGTCGATAGTCCGGGTACCTTCAGGGATTATCGCTTCCCCCATCTTTCCTATTTTTTCAATTAGATCATCTTTAATTAAAACGAAGCCTTTATCTATTTCACGAAAAGGAGTAATCAATTTTCCATTAAGAAGGGCAATATGACTGGTCATTTTCTTTCTCCTAACTTAACCTAATTACTTTAGATCATTTTAAATACATAGAAGATTGTTCATCTAAAAAGATATAGCAATAATCATGTTTCTTTAAAATGGAGGCGGGGTGTTGGGGAGAAATCTCTTCTCCAGCAAAGCAATCTTTTACTGCCTGGGCTTTCCTTTTATCAGGAACTGTACAAATAATATTTTTGGACTTCATAATCTGTTTTACGGACATGGAGATAGCTCTTCGGGGAACCTCCTCAAGAGCTTGAAACCAGCCTTCCCCGAGCTGCTGTTTTCTACAGGCAGCATCCAGTTCTACAATAATATAAGGAGCTTCTATCTCAAAATCAGCGGGGGGATCATTAAAGGCCAGATGACCATTCTCTCCTATACCCACAAAGGCAACATCAATCTCATACTGACTGATAATTCCATTTAAACGTGCACATTCTTTTTCGGGATCCTGAGTATTACCTGCTATTAAAAAAACTCTTCCCGGATGAACTTTATTTATTAGCCTCTCCTTAAGATATCTTCGGAAGCTGGCCGGATGATCCTCTGGCAAACCGATATACTCATCTAAATGAAACATAGTGGTCTTCGACCAGTCAATACTAGGCATCTTGGTGAGATGGTCTAAAAATTCAAATTGAGATGCCCCTGTGGCAGCAATAAAGTTTGCCTCTCCCTTCTTATTGATAGCTTTCTTTAAAATTTCTGCTGCTTTTTGAGCGGCAGCTTTACCCAGAATCTCTTTAGATTTAAATATATTTATCTTCATATGTCCTACCTTTTCCACCATTTTTTTGATATATTTATATCGAAAAATAACAAGTATCAATTAAATAAATTGACTATATTCTTTAATAAAACAGAAACTCTTATTCCTTATTTAGACCAGAAGCCATCATAAATATCTAAATCAAATTTGCCTTTTAAATTATCACTAATCCATTTCATTGCCTCTGAAAAATGCTCACATAACCTTCTTTGGGCAAGATTAGAATCTCCTGCTTCAATCGCCTTAACAATCATGCGGTGTAGATGAACAAAATCTAACCTATCCTTCGTTTCATACCGATGTAGTATTACTAGATTTCTCTGGATAGTGGAAAATATTTTAATTAAGTCGATCAAGAGATTATTCTGAGATCTTTTATAAAGTAAAGTATGAAAAGTAGTATGAAGGTCTATTAAGTCTTTTTCTTCAACTTCATTCTTAATTTGCACTTCTATATTATCTAAAACCTCGGTAAGCTCTTTAATATCGGAAGATTTATATTTATTGATATCCTTTGCCATAAACCAGCATTCTAAACAATATCTTACTTCAAATATCTCTCTAAACGTGTTTATATCTAATTTCAAACTATAAGGTAAACCTTTCAAAATGGCACCATAATTAAAATTGCTCACAAACCTGCCCACCCCATGCCGGGTTTCAATTAAACCCAAAGTTTCTAGGACTTTTAAGGCTTCCCTCACCGCAGTTCTACTAACTCCCAACTTCTGAGATAATTCCTTTTCAGGGGGTAGTAAATCTCCTTCTTTTAAATTAGACTCAATGATATATAATTTTAATTGTTCTTGTACAAAATCTGGTAAGCTCTTTAATTGTTTGAATGATTTAATTTCCATGTTTAATTCCCAAATATAAAATATAGGTTAGTCCTATGATATCATACATCTTCTTTATAAGTCAATTAAAAATACCTTTATTTTCAAATATTTTCAAAAAATTTTTAAAATAAAAAATTAAAAAAGCAATCTCCTAACTTCTTAATTTTTTTAAGAAATATAAATATTTTTTGGCTTTATTCATTTAGAAGTAAAATTTGAGGATAGTAAAAGAAATGTATTAATATTGCAGATTGTGTTCACCTATACTATAATCAATTTAAAAACTAATAAGCTTTCTTTTATATTTTATTTACTCCTTTAGATAATTTATTACACTATTTTTTAAAACCAAAAATATTAATATTAAAAATTTAAGGGAGAGGAAGGAGAGTCATAAATATGGCTTATTTATTAGGATACGATATAGGAAGTTCTTTTATAAAAGCTAGTCTGATTAACTCTGTTAATGGTGAGCTGATAGCCAAAGCCAATTCTCCTCAGCAGGAGTTGTCTATCAATGCTCCCCAATTAGGATGGGCAGAACAGGACCCAGAAATATGGTGGAAACATGTTAAATTAGTTACTGCCCAAATACTATCTCAAGTTACTATCTCTCCTGAAGAAATTAAAGCCATTGGTCTTTCCTATCAGATGCATGGCTTGGTACTGATCAATAAACAAAGACAGGTACTACGTCCTGCTATTATCTGGTGTGACAGCCGAGCAGTGAATATTGGACAAAGAGCCTTTTCCGAACTGGGAGAAGATAATTGCTTATCTACCCTTCTCAACTCCCCCGGAAATTTCACTGCTTCAAAGTTAAAATGGGTGATGGAAAATGAACCAGATATATATCACCAGATATATAAAGCTATGTTACCAGGTGATTTCATTGCTATGAAGATGACTGACAATATAAATACTACCATATCTGGCCTATCAGAGGGTATTATGTGGAATTTTCGAGAAAATAAACTGGCAAAAATACTCCTGAACTATTTTAACATTCCAGAAGAAATTATCCCAGAAATTGTGCCTACCTTTACCATACAGGGTGAGCTTACTATTCAAGCAGCCAGAGAATTAGGTTTAAAGAAGGGAACTAAAATATCTTATCGAGCAGGTGATCAGCCCAATAACGCCTTTTCTCTTAATGTCCTTCACCCTGGAGAGGCAGCTACCACTGCTGGCACTTCGGGAGTAATATTTGGGGTTATTAACCATCTAATCTATGATCCTAAATCTCGAGTCAATACCTTTGTTCATGTCAATCACCATAATAATAACCCCAGATACGGTGTTCTTTTGTGCCTTAATGGTTGTGGTATTCTGTATAGCTGGCTAAAAAATAAGCTTCTCGCCGGGAACGACACTACTATCTCCTACTCACAGATGGATAATCTTTCCTCTCAGGTTCCCCCGGGTTCAGAAGGCTTAAAGGTCTTTCCTTTTGGGAATGGAGCGGAGAGAATTCTAGAAAACAGGGATATTGGAGCAACTATTCAGCAATTAAACTTTAACCTTCACGAACAAAAACATCTCTTGAGAGCTTCCCAGGAAGGCATTATCTTTGCATTGAACTATGGTTTTGATATTATGAAAAATATGGGACTGGATATATCCACTGTAAAAGCTGGTAAAACCAATCAATTTTCTAGTTCTCTTTTTCAAAAAATATTTTGTGCAGTTACTGGTATACAACTTGAACTATTCAACACCGATGGCTCAGAGGGTGCTGCGCGGGGAGCTGGGCTCGGGACCCAGATATATAAAACCTTTGAAGAGGCATTTATAGGTCTAAAAAGAGATAGTATTATCTATCCTGATCAGAATTTACATCAAATCTATCAAGATATTTACCATTGCTGGGTATCCATTCTAAAAAAGCAAGCGAGCCTCTAATGAGGAATTTCCGCACCTCTGCTCTAATTCTAGCCACCACTATTTGTAACTATTATCTAATTTGTTGATACATAACCAGAAATTATTTTCTTAAGGTTTAATACCACTTCTTTTCTCTCTTCGTTAATTTTTACTTTACTCCTATAAGTGAATTTCTTTTTAGAGAGAAATACTGTTCTTTCCGCAATAACAAATTGTAGAATCAAAGAACCATCTTTTTGTTCTTGAAATTGAGTAGGAAAATTTTTATTTACTTCTATTAAAGCACTCTTTAGAGATATTTTTATACTCCTTCTTTAATTAAAATTAAAAAATTAACTGCTATAAAAAATATACCATCAGATTTCATAAGATATTAATGATTCTGGATACATGTTTTTCTAAATTTATTCCAGCAAAGGAATACTCTCAGGAAAACCGTCCTTTTGATCCAATTTTTAGCCCAACAAATTGGTTATTATATAAATCTGCATAAAATCCATTCTGCTTAAGCAATTCTTGATGAGTACCCTTTTCTATGATTCTGCCTTCATTCATAACTAGAATCATATCTGCTTCCCGGATAGTGGATAAACGATGAGCTATTACAAAACTGGTTTTCCCTTTCATAAGACTTTGCATAGCTTTTTGAATAAGTATTTCTGTTCTGGTATCAACATTGCTGGTAGCCTCATCGAGAATTAATATGGTAGGATCCGCCAAGATAGCCCTGGCAATAGTTAATAATTGTTTTTGTCCTTGAGAAAGATTGCTAGCCTCCTCATCAATAATGGTATCATACCCAGCAGGAAGTGTACTAATAAAATGGTCGGCATATGCCATTTTAGCTGCTCTTATTATTTCTTCTTCAGTAGCATTTTCTTTACCATAGGCGATATTCTCCTTAATGGTGCCTTTGAATAACCAGGTATCCTGAAGAACCATGCCAAAAAGACTCCTTAATTCGTTACGCTTCATATCTCTAATATCAATACCGTCCAGGATAATTCTCCCGCTATTAATCTCATAAAAACGCATAAGTAGATTAACTAAGGTGGTCTTCCCAGCCCCGGTAGGGCCAACGATAGCAATGGTTTGACCTTTCTTTACTTCCACATTTACATCCTTAATAATTATCTTTTCAGGAACATAGCCAAAATTAATCTGTTCCAATTTAATATTACCATCCGGTTTAGACAAAAGAATTACATTGTCCTTATCCGGTATCTGCTCAGGTTCATCTAAGATCTCAAAAACACGTTCCGCAGCAGCAATAGTAGATTGAATAATATTAGCTATATTGGCTGTTTGAACAATGGGATTAGTAAATTGCCTGGAATATTGAATAAAAGCCTGCACATTACCGATGGTAATTGTTCCTCTGGCTACGGAAATTCCGCCCATAATAACCACAAAAACATAACTGAGGTTGCTAATGGCAATCATGAGTGGCATAATAATTCCGGAAATAAATTGAGCTTTCCAGCCAGTATCAAAAAGTTGTTTATTGAGCTTATTGAATTGATCAATAGATTTTCTTTCATAATTAAAGGCTTTTACTATCTCATGACCGGTGTACACTTCTTCCACATGGCCATTCAATTGGCCTAAGAGATTCTGTTGTTGTTGAAAAAATTTTTGTGATTTCCCGGCAACGATTCTAGTCACTACTATACTCAAAGGCAGGGTAAAAAAGATAACTAAAGATAAAAATGCACTGATAGTTAGCATCATAATGACGATACCAATCAAAGATACGAGGGCAGTGATAAATTGGGTTATACTCTGTTGTAAAGTACTGCTTACCGTATCAATATCATTAATTACCCGGCTGAGAATCTCTCCATGTGTTCTACCATCAAAATAACTCAAAGGTAGCTGCGACAACTTGGAGCTAACACCTTTCCTCATCTCATAAACAATTTGCTGGGTAACCCCCACCATAATATAATGTTGTAGATAGGTAAAAAAGGCATGTAGAATGTAAAGCGCAATCAAAATAATAATAATATGTAGAATATAACCAAAATCAATAGTCGCTCCCGGAACCTGTTTTATTTTTAAAAGATACCCTTCAAATAATTTGGTGATGGCTCTGCCCAAGATTTTTGGACTTATGATAACAAAAATTGAACTGGCTATAGATGATCCAAAAGCAAATATGATCTTAAGCCAGTGTGGTTTTACATAACCAATTAATCTACTTAATGTTCTTCTGAAGTTCCTGGGTTTTTCTACTGGCGCAGTCAGGCTACGATGACTTCCAGGACCACGTCCAAATACTTTCATGGAAATAGTTGGTTTTACCTGTTTTTCACTCATATAATTCCTCTGTAGAGAGCTGTGAAGTCACAATCTCCTTATATACTGAACAACTCTTTATTAAATCATGATGTTTGCCGATACCAACGATCCTCCCATTATCAAGAACGACAATCTGGCCGGCTCCCATTACGGTAGTTACCCTCTGCGCAATTATTAAAACAGTTTTCTCTTTAAGCTCTTCTTTTAATCCTTCCCTTAACCTTGCTTCTGTCTTAAAATCAATGGCCGAAAAACTGTCATCAAAAATGTAGATATCCGGATGCTTGGCTAAAGCCCTGGCAATGGACAAACGTTGTTTTTCTCCTCCTGATAAATTGGTACCACCCTGGGCAATTAAAGAATCATAACCCTGGGGCATCCGGTTAATAAATTCTGCAGCTTGAGCAATCTCTGATACTCTCTTTATTTCCTCATAAGAGATGTTATGATTGCCAAAACTAATATTTTCAGCAATCGTCCCGCTAAAAAGGATCGCCTTCTGGGGAACCAATCCGATTATCTCACGTAGCTTTTCCTGGGGAATATCTCTAATATCCACACCATCAATGGAAATGCTTCCTTCGGACACATCATAAAATCTGGGAATAAGATTAATTAAGGTAGATTTCCCTGAACCAGTACTTCCAATAATAGCAGTTATTTCACCGGGATTAGCTTGAAAAGAAATGTCTTTAATGGCATACTCTGGAGCACCATGATAACCAAAACTTACCTTTTCAAATCTTAGATATCCTTTTCTATTTCGAGTAGGGACTTTATCCTGAAAATTAGTTTTATTACTACTTGTTAAGGGACTTGGTGTCTCTATTGCTGGATCTTTAATTTTTGGTACCACATCCAAAACTTCATTGATTCTAATCGCAGAAACAGAAGCTCGGGGAATCATTACAAACATCATAGAAAACATAATTAAGGAAAACATTATTTGGGTAGCATATTGCACAAAGGCCATCAAATCTCCCACTTGCATGCGACTATATTCAATCTTTAGGCCTCCTAACCAGATAATAGCGACAATGGCTAAATTAAGAATTAAGGTCATCAAAGGCATTAACAAGGCCATGAGTGTATTGACTTTTTTTGCAGTGTCGGTCAATTCAAAATTACTCTTATTAAATCTTTCTTTTTCATACTCTTCTCTATTAAATGCTCTTATAACCCTTATACCAGTTAGATATTCCCGGAGTACTAAGTTAAGTTTATCAATCTTTAGTTGCATTGACTGGAAAAGATACGTGCTCTTTTTAGCCACAAAGAAAATAATGAGAGCCAGGATAGGTAAAATAACCACTAAAAGTAGTGCTAACTCGGTGTTTTTAGAAATAGCCATAATGATACCGCCAACAAAAAGCAAGGGAGCTCTGAGAAACATTCTAAATAAAGTAACAGCTAACTGCTGCATCTGAGTTATGTCATTAGTAGTTCTGACTATGAGAGAAGCAGTACCTATCTCATTAAATTCCTCTAGAGAAAAACTTTCCACCTTAGTAAAAACCTTGGTTCTAAGGTCTCTGGCAAATCCTATGGATACCCGCGAGGCCAGGTAACTTCCATAAATAGAGGCCATCATTGCTATAAAGGCAATCAGAAGCATGCGTTCTCCGGTTTTTAGAATGTAATTTACATCGCCATTAACTACTCCTATGTCTACAATATCTGACATAAGGTTAGGTAAAAATAATTCTGAAATTGCTTGTAAAAATACAAAAAATATTATTCCTACTATTGATAACCAGTATGGTTTCAAATTTTTTAACAATTTAACCAAAATAAGGGACTCCTATTAGTAAATTCCTATCAAGAGAACTAATCATCTAATTATCTAAAAAACTCATTTCTTATTCTCACCTACAAATAGATATGTTACTATGCTATTTAATTTTTTTTAAAAGTTAGGGGGTAACCCCGGGGGGATGGCTTATAAAATAACTCAATATTTTTTAGGAAACTTTAAAATTATCCTTAAAAAATAAAGGTAAATAATTTTACCTCTTCATCTTATCATCTTAGGGGGATTTATGCCATGAAGTTTTGACGATATTATTGTTCAACTCCAAATTAAGGTTTTCTCGATAAAAAAAGATTAACCTGCTATTATCGAGACAACTAAAAAATAGTCCTGCTCATATCTCTATGCTGGATTCCTCAGGATAATATTCGTTGCAACAGGTAGGTCTGTCTATTTTTTCTTTAACTTGACAGCAGTACCGTAGGCAAACATCTCTGATGCTGCCTGCATAATGGAAGAAGTAGTAAAGCGAATGCCCACAATACCATCTGCCCCCATCATTTTAGCCATCATTACCATCCGATCAATAGCCTGTTCCCGGGATTCAGCGAGTAATTTGGTATACTCCTCAATCTCTCCTCCTACTACATTACGGAAGGAAGCCAGTATATCTTTACCGACATGACGGGCACGGACGGTATTGCCTTTAACTAATCCTAAAGTTTGAATAATTTCATATTCAGAAAACTGATCCTGAGTCGTTAACAACATCTTATTTCTACACCTCCTTATTTCTCAACATTCTTGGAGTAACGATCGTTTTTATAACTTTTCATCCTATCACGCAATGCTTTGATAAAAAGTAATCCCAAACCGATTAACATTAATAGACCGATACTCCCTATCCACGTATTCTGGAATATCCCGATGATCCAGGCAATTATCCAGGCTATAGTCACTATAATCAAAATAATATAGCCAATTTTTTCCATCTTACTTAACTCCTTTTTAAAAATAATTGTTTATAGTTATAGGTGTAATTTTGCTTACTTCCTAAAATAAAAATGAAAATTCAAATTTAGTTTATATAAAATATTATATCTCTATATAAACTTTAGGACACTTTTTCACTACCCGGTAAGCAGAAAGGGAGCGTGCTAACCCCAAATTTTTAGTTAATAAACTGATCAGTTTAGGCCAACTGGATATCCACTCAATTAATTTTCCATTGGTGATATCAAATTTTGAACCATGACAGGGACAAGTAATAATATTATCTTCTAGGGTGCCCTTGGACAGCTTACATCCTAGGTGAGTACATCGGTTACTAACGGCATAAAAATTCTCCTGATAGTTCACCAATAAAAGTGAGATTCCATTTGCCTCAATTTCCTTCATTTCACCAGGTCCTAAGTTTTTTACTTCCTCAACTTCTTTAAGCATATGATCCTCCCCTCATAAAAATACAAGTAAATTTGGTCAAAGAATTGTTTGCCAAGATATTTCCATCCTTAGCTTAAAAACTTAGGAAAAGATTCTGGTAATTTCACCTTTAGTAGAAACCTTGAAGTAATTGTTCCTAAAGGATCCCGCATACCAGCCTATCTCTTCTGTGGTAAAAGTAATGGGATTTGCTTTGGCCTCCGGTATCTATCGGCATATTCAATAACCACTGCCTCTTCCCCTAATTTCAGACCAATTATTATCCTCGAATCTATTTTTTTACTCTGATACTTTCTCAACAATTTTTCTAATAATGAAAAATCTATTTTCCCCAATAGCAATTTCATTTTCATTTTTCATTGTATCAGAAAACTACCTCTATTTCTATTGTCCAAAAGGGATGATTAAGCATCGATATCTTGAAATTATTTTATTTAATAGTATGCTAATATTAAGTGGATTATCAATAATCTTGGGAAAATACCATGTTCAAAGAAGATAAGAAAAATATTGAATTAAAATTAAATTTATGGGGTCACGCCTATAATGATTCTTATCTCTTTATTATTCCTTTACTTTTACCATTTTTCCGCCAGGAATTTTCCTTAACCTATTTTCAATCAGGGCTTATCCTGGCTATCCATGTAGCCTTACGCTCTATTTTCTCCCTGATATTTGGCTTACTGGGAGAACGATTTGATCATAGACACCTGTTTATATCCTTTGGATTTGCCTTATCCTCTATTTTCTTAGGAAGTATCATCTGGATTAACCATCTCCCTTTTATAATTACCCTGCTCTTACTTATGGCCATCAGTATTTCTACTTTTCACCCTCTGGCAACAGTCATAATAGGAGAAAATGCTGCTCCGGGTAAAAAAGGTCAATATCTAAGCTTATTTAATGTAGCTGGCACTCTTGGTATATCCATAATGAGTCTAATGTTTGGCTGGCTTGTTCAGTTGTGGGGCTGGAGGGTAGCATGCCTGGTTATTTCTCTCCCGGGATTTATACTGGCCTGGGGGTACTCTAAACTAAAAAATGGAAAATCGAACGTTGATATCAAAGAAGAAAAATTAATCCAAAAAATTTGTTATGTTATCTATTTTATAAGTTATGCTTTCCGTGGACTGGGAGTATGGGCAATACTCTCTTTCCTCCCAGTCTATGCCACAGATTTTATTAATTTAAAACCTGGTATAGCTGCCTGGTTCGCCAGTATTTATTTTGCTGGTGAACTCTCTGGAAGCTTAGGGATCAGTAAAATACTCGATCGGATTAATCCTCTCCAGTTAATTATTCTTGCTACTATTTCTTCATCCTTATTAATCTTAGCCCTTACTTATTCTACTTTTCTAGTTAACATAATCCTGATAGTAGTAACCATCGGATTACTCCAGGGATTTATCTATCCTTCACAACATACCTGGCTAAGCGAGGTTAGCTCTCACCAAACCCGGGGGAAAGTCTTTGGTTTTGTTTTTTTTATAGAAGGATTATCTTCTACTATAGCACCTTTCCTCTATGGCTGGCTGGCTGATATATTTGGTCTGGTCCGTGCCTATCGCCTGGCTTCTATTCCCTTTTTTATTAGTTTTCTATTATATATTATTCTTTACTTCACTACCGAAAAAGTCTACCCCAAAAAAAAATAGGTATTAAGGAAAAGAATTATCTCCTCAATATAAAAATTACCAAAAATATAACCCTTAAATATTATCCAATCTTTCTATCCTTTATCATAATCCAAAATACCTTTAAAAACTTTCAGCCTATACTGACCTTCTCCCAATAGATACTTATCATAAAGATAATCCATATTTATCTCACTAACTTCTAAATGATTCTCTCTAAAGATATCCATCCAGGTATCGTAGGAGAAGAACCCCAGGGTATGAATCTCATGGTAGATATTCAATTTTCCTCCCTGACGAATTAGATAGATTAAAGACGCTTCATAGGTATTTTCAGAAACAATATAATTGTTTTCAAAGAGAGTAATGTGTATATCTTCCCTTTTTCCGGTATAAACAAAATTATTTTCCCGGAAATCTTCTTTCAGGTGAGTTACTACCAGAAAAACACCTCCTGGCTTTAAATGGTGCACAGTATTGCTAATAGTTTTTTCAAGTCAGCAATATTGGTCATATACATAATGGAATCTGGAATGATTACCGCATCAAATTTCTCTTCCCTACTAACCGTTCTCATATCTCCTTTAAGATAGGTTACTTCTGGATTTCTTCTCTTCGCCAGTTCGAGCATTCCCTCACTTAAATCTACACCTGTAACCAGAAAAAATTTCTTGAAATAAAAATCATGTCCTCCTGCTCCACAACCAAGATGTAACATCTTAGCTGAAGTTTTAGTAATATATCTTTTCAGCAAATTAACATAACATAGTGCTTCTTTCTGGTACGTTTCAGGCCTTGCTATAATAGACTCCGTCCAGGCAAGTTCATTATAAGATTTCCAATTCATATCCTCCCCCCACTTATTCTGTTAATCTCTTATTGGTAAAATATTTTATATACTTAAGATTAATAGTATTTTCTTTATAAATAACATTTAGTATTATCATATTTAATACCTTAAATCTATATATAGAATTACCCATTTTGCTCCTTAAATAACCTCCTAACTGATATTCTAAACTGTATAGTTAATAAAAGAAATAGGAATAAACTTAAAAAAATTAGATAGAGAATGTACTTTTATTAATATCCAGAGGTTTATTTTGTCAAGTCTTTCCAGTATAGTAAATTAAATATTGTCGTGCCTTAATTTAATTTTATGGTCTGGTCATACTTGAATTAAGATAGCTACTGTCTCAACATTAATCATTTAAGCCACAAACTTAAGAAAAAATAATTTATTATCAGAATAACTACCAGGCTAAGCAAAAATTTCCAATAATCCTTATAGAGTTCCATGGTAGAAATCTTAAGATATTCACAGGTAAATAGCTGACATAAATGTAATGGGGAGAAAAAATAACCTACAAAAGACCAGATAAAAGTAAAATGGCAATACAATAGTAAACGATTTGCTGAAATGGGCAGAGTTATTAAAATAGGCAATACCACTCCCAGAGCTGTGGGCTGAAAACCAGTGGTTAGACCAAAAAAGAAAGAAATAAAAATAATACCAAAAATAATTGTATGAGGATTACAAAAAATTAAGGAAAGTAAGGAAGAAATTGATTCCATTTTACCAATAACACCCTGAATTAAATAAATACCAATCAATGCTAACAATATTCTTATGTTGAAAGCCCGAGCAACATCCAGTAGAAAGGTTTTCCTAGGACAGAGTAAGTACACAACCAGCAAATTCGCTATCATTCCTATGTAAAAGGGGGTATAAAAGAATATATTGAAAAGCACAGCTAAATAAACTGGTGCAGTATATATAAGTAGCTGTAATAGATTTGGTAATATAGGATTTACTGAGTTAATATTATTATTTTCTATTTTTCTCAAATACAAAAAATAACCTATCACCGCATATAATATGACAAAGATACTATTAAGCCCTATGAGCTTATAAATTGAAATCTGGGGGATAAGAGATGTAACTACCAAAAAACCAGTAGTATAGGGTAAGATATGCATAGCGATATGTCGATAAATCAAATTAATAATTGCCTTTTGATTATTAGATACATTTGATTTCTCCCCAAGTTTATCAATAAAGGGAATAGAGATAATAGCCCCTCCTGGTAAAGAAAGTAAACCAACCAGAGCAGGAATAGACATAAAGATTATTTTTTTGTTTTTAATGACTTTTACCATATACTTAATAACTTCATCAATAATTCCATATTCCTTAATTAGGGTCCCCAAAATAATTATTTCTAACACAACGATATATCTTTGTATTTTATTTACATCAAAAAAAGTGGAAAAAAATACTTCTTTAATCTCTGGCAGTTCAAGACCTCCCAGCAAAGCCATTAAAACTGCACTGGTACAAATGGCTATACCTATCTGTATCTTCTTTTTATTCAATAAAGGAATACTTAAAAAAGAAATAATAACCACAAAAAATTCCCACATTTATTATGCACCTATCTAATCAAGATAAAATAGAAAGGCAGGGTCTTCCTTTTACATAAAGTCTCCCTGATTCTAGACTCTGCCTCAGCTTTTTAATATTTATAATATAATATCAGATTTAGGTTCTGCTTTCTTTTATTATTCTTTTTACTTTTTTCTTGCCAGAATAAATTTAACATAGTTTTTTTCTATTTACAAGACTTCGTTCCACTAGAATCTTAAATTTATTAAACAACAGCTCTTCTTTACCCAATCATCAGTATTTTGGGCTAGGTTTATTGGTTCAAACATATTTTTTAATATACCATATCCTTATAACTATATCTTCAAATATTTTTTATGTGATATACTTAGTTTTAAGATATTCTCACTTTTTATCAACTTTGGAAAACAATAAAATAGTGAGGTGAAAAATGAGCCAGGCATATGGAAAATCATTCGCTAAAGTATACAATAAAATATGGGGGGACGTTTGCTCAGAAGATCGCTCCATCAATAATCAGTTTTTATCAGCAGCAGAAGATTTCTAAAACAAATAGAGATATTTTAGATATATGTTGTGGAACTGGTCAATTAGCGCTGGAATTTTTAAAAGAAAATTATTATGTCCTGGGAATCGATCTTTCACCACATATGCTATTTTATGCCCGTAAGAATAATAGGGAGTACATCCAAAAAGGTTTGGTGGAATTTAAAGAAGCAGATGCCTCTAATTTTTCCTTAGAAACCAAATTTGGCCTAGCCATAGCCAGTTATGATGCCATAAACCATTTGGAAGGAGCACTACTATTAAAAGATTGCTTTCAATGTGTATATAATAGTGTGGTGATAAAAGGTTATTTTATCTTTGATTTGAATACCAGACTAGGTCTAGAGAGATGGAACAGTATTAATATCAATGAATCAAAAAAATTCTTATTAATAATCAAAGGAGTCTTTGACCGAGAAAATAACCGGGCAATTACCAGGGTGTCTGGCTTTATAAAAGAGGAAGACAGCAATCTGTATAGCCATTTTGAAGAGGTTGTATATAACTATGCTTATGATATGTCAGAAATAAGAAAATTATTAAAATCAACCGGTTGGAGAAATATCTACTTTGCCAATATCCTTGATTTAAACAATAAGATTAAAAATCCTGAAGCAGAGGAAAGAGTCTTAGCTATTGCTTAAAAGTAAATATAAATACAAGAATCCTGCTCTTGATTTATCAAACTTTAATTTTTCTTTTACTAAATTTAAGGTCTTTTATAGTCGGGCATAAGCAAGAAGATTTTTTTAAAAAACTATGGACTCTAGTGAAGCTTTACTCAAGAATCGGTTTTTTCTATCCATTTCCTAAAAATATTTCTAATCTAAACCAGTATCCTTACTATATTTAAAGATAGGTTCATTAATTACTATTTCGAAAATATCCTTATAATATTATGCTAGTAATAATATCAGGAGAACTATCCCCTTCAAATAAATGGTTGACAGGTAGGACACCAATAAATTGCACCACCTAGATAAGAGGACTTCTGGATAGCTGTTCCACATACCGGGCATGGTTTCCCCATAGTATTTTTACTGAGAATTGTCTTATATCCACCTGTTCTCCCCAATAAATCCTTTTCAGTATCACGTCCTCCCAGACCAGTCATTTCTGCAAGTGTATTTTTCACCGAATGGAATAGTGTTGTATATTCCTTTTGGTCAATTGTTCCCATTTTACGTTTTGGATGAATACCAGCATGAAAGAGAATATCTTGCAGTACACCATTACCTAACCCAGGGATACGTTGCTCGGTTGCCAGATATGCTTTAGCTGAAAGTTTATCTGACTCTCCTCTTAGTAATGTACTAAAATAGGTAAGGTCAAAACTATTGTTAAGAGGGGAAGGTTTTTCTTTAGTTATAAGATAATATTTATTATCATTGGTTCTTGTTTTGAATGCCAGAACCGCACCATACATCTGAATCGAGCAAACTAATATACTTCCGTCATTAAGTTCAAGTAAAAGCTGATGCTTTGATAGTACATTAACAGAATTATTATAATAACGAAGGTTAGCGCCGTCACCTAAAACAATGCGGCAATCACCAGCAAAAATCTCTATCATTGCACCAATACCAATACTTTCTCCTATAACCTGCCCGGAAAGGATTGTCTCATAATATTTTGGATCTCCCTGGTAGAAAGCAAACTTGTGAGGAGAATGGTTAGCAATAACATTACAGATAGTTTTACCACGTACTATTTCATTTAACTGTCTCGCGATAGTTGTACTTTCTGGAATTTCAAGCATTATGTTATATCCTCCTTTTATTGATAATATTATACTAAATATTAATCAGATTATACCAAAAAATTTCTTTATTACTGAGCACGAACAAAAATTCAATTCATTAGCTTGCCTTCAAAAGAT
>Ga0067045_1028908_pt1 | contig 25966 bp, 22 predicted proteins | sample TerdegcTABiofilm_FD_59184 | JGI IMG/M metagenome (GOLD analysis project Ga0067045, IMG submission 59184) | Combined Assembly of (Gp0054472, Gp0054536) Wastewater bioreactor microbial communities from Singapore -Terephthalate degrading... | reverse complement strand
GTATTCTTCTTTCCATCCCCTGCCTTAGATTTCGTTTGTTATTATATAGGATCCAAGGAGTGAAATGAGAGACTCTGCCCCCTCATTTTGATTAATTCCCTCCTCAGTTATTCCGTCAAAACATCCACCCGTCTCTTCATCATAAAGACTTACTCCCAGGGAGTTTTTGCCAAAAAACCATTCCCAGGAAAGCCTTAAAAATCTATTAAATTGTTTATTTTTGGTTACTTTTTTAGCAGTTGTATATGCGATCATCATACTTACTGCATCTACTGGTTGCTCGTCAAATTCTGCTTTTTTCTCTCCATATTTCCACCAACCCTTGTTCCCTACTATCTTTAGATAACCTCTGTTAAATAGATTATTTGAGAGAAAATTAAGTGATTCAAGCCCTACTTTTAGGTATTTCTCATTGCTGGTTACTGAATAAGCTTCGAAAAGCGAAGCTGGTAAAATTCCATTTGAGTATGTGATAATTTCTTCGAACCAAAACCAGTCATCTTTTTTTGTATCATAGTAGTAATTACATAGTTTATTTGCCATTTCATTAATAAGTTCTGCAATAGCACTAACATTTGGGAAAAGTTCTACATTGTTGCTATTATGCAGGTATTTAATACCTATTATTGTGAAGGCTAAAGCACGTGGAGAACGTAAGTTAAAAATGTTATTATATGCTCTGTATAGTAACTCTTTTGCACTCATATTAAGTTTTCTCGTATCAGCCTGAGAAGAGGCAAAACAAATGCACATAAATGCTCTTCCAAAGGCATCCTCTGAACCCTTATCATCTAAGTATTCTCTATTGTAGCCAATGTAATTGTGCCATAATCCATCTTCTCTTTGAGCATATCTTAAAAAAGCAAGATAAGTTTCAGCAAGGTCTAAAAATTTAGGATTTGATGTAAGTTCATAAAGTTTCAATGCAATAATTAGTGCTCTTGCGTTATCGTCAGTTGTATATCCTTTCGAAAAATCAGGTAAGCTAAAGCTTGCATGTTGAAAGATACCAGTTGAATCAGTTAATCGAAATAGATGATCAAATTTTAATCGATTTTTGAACTTCATCTTCCACAATCTCTTCGAATAACTTTATGTATTCTCTTGCGATATTATTCCACTGTAATGCATCTCCTATCAGTTTTGTTCTCTGTTCAAGCTCTTTTTGCCTGTCCGGTGAATATAGAAGATAGTCTAAAGCATCTGCAATAGAGTTCTCATCCATAAATTTACAAAGAATTCCATTATTACTTCTAAGCATATCTACTGCGTAGATGTAAGGAGTGGATATTATGGCTTTTCCTGAGCCAATTGCAAATGTTAGAGCACCACTTGAAATTTGCTCATAGCCGATATAAGGAGTTATAAATATATCTGTCATTCTCAAAAAATTCATAAGTTCGTCCTGCTCTAAAAACCTATTAATCATAATTATTCTTTCAGAAATGCCTAATTCCTCCGATAACTTTGTAAGTTTTTCTCTGTAGCTTTCACCTTTAAGTCTTTTTACGTTTGGATGCGTTTCGCCTATTATTAAGTAAATTGTGTCTGGGTATTTTGATGCTATTCTGGCGAAACCAGAAATTGCATATTCAATTCCCTTTCCTGCGTGTATCAGCCCAAAGGTCGAGATTACTCTTTTTCCTTTAAATCCATAAACTCTCTTTAAATAAGATCTTGAGTATATAGAGGGCTTTGGAACGCCGTGATTTATAACTCTTATCTTATCTTTTTTAATTCCATAACTTGAATATAGTAAATCTATTGCTGTATCAGTTAAAACTACAATTATTCGACTTGAGAGAGAGAGCTCTCTTGTAACTTCTAATTGTTGTTGTTGTGGTTTAGAGACTACTGTGTGAAGAGTTGTTATTAAAGGAACTTTAAGCCTCTCTGCAAATTTTATAATGTAAGAACCCCATTCTCCACCAAATATTCCAAATTCGTGCTGGATATTTACTATATCAAAGCCTGATTCATTAATCCATTCCGCGGCTTTAATATAATCATTTTCTTCATCTTCCCTTATTTTTAATACAACTTCCTCAGGATAGTTATCCTCTTCACAGTCTTTTATCATAGCTATTATTGATGATTTTATATTTATTTGCTTCATTCCGTCAAATAAGTCGTGTGTGAATTCTGCAATTCCACACTTTCTTGGTGGATAAGTACTAATGATTATTGGTCTCATACAATCTATTTTATTTTTTTTGGTATTCAATGCAACTTTTCGAGGCAAGGTCTTATCCTTCCCCGAAATAAATATGTGTACTCTAAATAAACTATTGAGAGAGAGCTTGTGATAATTTCCATTTTACATTAAAATTGAGATGAAAATTTTATTTTTTTTTAAGGAGCTTAACTTTTGGATAACTTAAGAGATTTTTCGCTCAAAGTTTTAATTACTATATTAATGATTGGGATTGTTGTATCACTTACTTATATAATCTATTACACGAGGGAGATACTTTTAATAGTCTTTCTTTCTTTAATACTTTCAATTTTCATAAGGAATGTAGCGAGTATTTTTGAATCGAAATTTAAACTTGGAAGGGGATTATCTCTCTTTTTCGGAATTTTAATTACAGTTTTAATTCTCGTTTTGCCATTTGTTTCAATATATGTTCCATTTGCTGTCCAAGTACAAAACCTTATGGGAAATCTTCCAAATATTATCTTAGGTTTTGAGAGCTTTCTTGAGAGGCTATCATCATTATTCCCCGCTCTTTCTAAAGTTATTAATATCGAGAGTTTTACTGGCTCTATAACTTCTACTTTTCAAAATATAATAAGTAGCTCAATAAATTATATAATTACCGCCTCTGGATGGATTGTAAATTTTCTCATAATGATAGTTATTGCTTGTTTTCTTGCAATTAATCCTAAAGAGTATAGTGAAATGGCTTCAATGTTTGTTCCAGTGAAAAGTCGGGAACCATTCATTGAAACATTGAAAGAGATCGAAGTGGTTTTAAAGAACTGGATTAATGGGGTACTACTTGCAATATTTTTTGTTGGCTTTTTTACAACCTTAGGCTTCTGGATAATCGGACTTGATTATTTTCTCGTTTTTGGAATAGCAGCTGGATTTTTAGAAATAATTCCATATTTTGGACCATTTTTAGGTTGTATTGCTCCTGCAATATATGTTCTTACTCAATCGCCATCCAAAATCATATTAATAGTAATAATTTACCTGATTATTCAGTTTCTTGAAAATAATTTTTTCATACCATTTATAATGAGAAGGCAGGTTAAACTTCCTCCTGGAGTAACAATTCTTGTAATCTTAATTATGGGGAAACTTCTTGGTTTCCTTGGAATTATTGTTGCAGTTCCACTTTTTGCGATAATAATTCTGCTCTTTGGAAAGTTTACTGCTAACAGGAAGATATATTTATCATCTAATATTGACGGATAAATGGTAGATGTATCTATAATAACTGAAGGGATTTCTAACTTTAATCAGATTGGCGGGGTTTCAACCTGGCTTAGAGATTTAATAAATGGCCTTTCACACATAAACTTTTCAGTTATTAATTTCTATTTTGATGAAGATTTTTCTTCTGAATCTTTGGATAACAATCTTCCTAATTTAAAGTCTTATAAAAATATATTTTTAAAGGAATATCCTTTAAGCATTGATAAGATGAGAGAAGTTTTCGGAAATCTTACATTTGAAGATTCAAAAATTTATTATGCAACTTCCACTGGTTGCTCGAGTCTCTGCGGTATGTTTTTGTCTGATCTCAATAATAAGCCTTTTATTTTAACTGAACATGCGATATATTGGCAAGAGGCGAAAGAGGCAAATGAGCTTGAGTGTGGTCTAAGGATTGGACAAAAAATTACAAATGAGTTAAGAAATATAGCTAAGATGGCATACAAAAAAGCTTCAATTGTAACAACACCAACAAACTATACAAGGAACATAGAAATTAGTGAGGGCGCTGAGCCTCTAAAATGTAAAGTGATATTTAATGGAATTGATCCAGATAAATTTGAGTTTAGATTGAGGTTTCCTGTTGAGAACATTGGTTTTGTAGGTAGAATCACTAAGATAAAAAATATTGAACGCATATTAAGAATTTGGAAGATATTAAGTGATAAGAATTCTTCTCTAAGATTTTTTATAATTGGTCCAATTACTGATCAGAACTACTATAAATATTTAAAGGAGATTACATCTTATCTTGGTCTTAATAAGAAGGTTGAATTTACCGGCCCCAAAGCGAGAAATGAATGGGTAAATTATATTGATGCAATTTTTCTCGCAAGTAAAATGGAGACTCAACCATATGTTGTGCTTGAGGCATTAGCGTCTGGTATTCTTCCAATTGTACCCAATGTTGGGGGACTTCCTGAAACGGTTTTCGATGCAGGCGTAATATTCGATACTAATTCAATGGATAAAGAAATAGCTTTGAAGATTGAAAAGATTATATTTGATAAGGAATATGTCACAAAAAGAAATTTTATTGCAAAGAAATTAATTGATGAAACTTATTCACTTGATAAAATGCTAAATTCTTACAGTGATATTTTTCGCTTGTTTTTTTAAATTTAAAGTGGTATTATTGATTCAAAGATTATTTAAAAATTTGATTTTCTCATCTGAAAGAGGGATGATAATGTATGTTTAACAGAGGAAGGGTGTCTGTTCTATTTTGTACCGAAGGGACATATCCATTTTTTCCTGGCGGTGTTAGCAGTTGGTGCCAGAGTTTAATCGAAAAGATGGAAGATGTCGATTTTTATATCATATCAGTTATTGGAAATCAAAATGTTGAGTTTTTGTATGAATTGCCCAAAAATGTAAAAAGTCTTTATTCGGTGCCACTCTGGAATATTGAAGAACCCTTTGGCTATACTAATGGATATTCTATTAGTCATGCAAGATTGAAGAAAAGTGCAACGACAAACGAGATAATAGAAGAGAAATTTATTCCCTTATTTGTGCAATTTCTGGATGGAATTGAGAATAAAAATGTAAACCTTTATGACTATGCGATTATCTTTAACGAGATGAATTTATACTTTGAAAAGTATGATTACTCAAAAACAATGTTTTCTAAGTTAGTATGGGAGACATTTAAGGCGACAATATATGACAAATATATAAAGTACAACATAATTTATTCAAATGATGAGATACCGACTATATATGATTTAACTACCTGTATGAAGTGGTTATTTCATCTTCTTATGGTTTTGAATATTCCTATTCCACAATTAGACCTTGTTCATTCTTCTGTTGCGGCATTTACTTCCCTTCCTGGAGTAATATCTAAACTAAGATATAAGACTCCATTTTTGCTTACCGAGCATGGTGTTTATTTAAGGGAAAGATACTATGCAATATCTGCAAGCGATATTCCCTATTTCTCAAAAAGATTCCTTACAAATTTAACTTCTCTTATTGCCAGGCTTACATATGAAATGGCTGACCAAATTTCGCCAGTATGTAAGTTTAATACAAAATGGGAGAAAATTTTTGGTGTTGATGAAAATAAAATTAAGGTAATTTATAATGGAATAGATTCAGATGTTTTTGTGCCAATGCAAAAGCCTGCAAGTCTAAAGAATACTCCTGTAGTAATTGTTTGCGGTAAGATTAATCCCTTAAAAGATACTGAGACAGCTATTAAAACTGCGAAAATAGTCAAAGAAAAAGTGCCAAATGTTTTATTTTTTCATTATGGTTCAGGAGATGAAAACCCAGACTATTATAATAAATGTAAGAGACTTATTATAGATTTGGGTCTTAAGGATACATTTATCTTCAAAGGACATAAAGTTAATAATCCTTTTGAAATATATAACGAAGGCGATCTAACCTTTTTACCGAGCATCTCGGAAGGTCATCCATATACAATAATAGAATCTTTATCCTGCGAAAGACCAGTTGTATCGACAGATGTTGGTGGAATACCAGAGGTTTTGGAAGGGTGTGGATTGATTGTGCAACCAATGGATCCGGAAGCTATGGCGCAATCAATTTTTGAGTTATTATCAGATAAAGAGCTTCGAGAAGAACTTGGGAAAAAGGGAAGAGAAAAGGTGAAAGCTGAATTCGATATAGCACGCAATATCAAGCTTTATGAATTATCGTATAGAGGTCTTATTGATCCGAATTTTGCTTTAAATAAGAAACAGTATGTCAGCGATAGTTTTATTCTTAAAAACTTGATAAAGAATTATAAAAAAAGGATAAATGGACAAGAAAGCTCAATTTGATTCTTTAAAAGATAATCTTGCTCGAGAAATCATTAAAAAAATCGGTAACCCCATAGATCCAGTGGTAGTTCTTGTAACATTGGAGATGTCAGGGATTACTGAGTATCTCGCAGAAAGTAGATATGGTAAAAGTAGTTTGAAAGAGCTTGCAGACGAAATCTTTAGAAAATGCAAAGTGTTAACCTTACGTAAGGAAAAAACTGTTTACAGAGAAAAGTATCCAATCCTAATGGGGGCTAAAAGACTTTTCGTTTCTATCTTACAAGGAACAGGAATAGCTATACCAATGATCATCCAGATGGTTAGTATAGGATTAATAGGCATATCTCTCTGGGCATATATAGGTTTTACCCAAGAATTGGCAACTTATATAGCTATAGGAACATTTATTAGTTATATAGTGACTGGTGGTTTTGTGCAAGCAATTGGAAGAAAGGGACTTCAATATTTATCCTGGGAAAACCCAATCCTTGCGAAAAGAGGAGTTTTTAATATCTATAAAGAAGCAGCTAAAACTGTTTTATTAATAGGTCTTTTCTTAGTATTGATTGTGTGGTCCTTGAATTCTTTTAAAGTAAATAACTTTATTTTGATTTCCTTGGGATATTATTTCTTGCTCTCCTTCTTATGGCTAAATCTTTCTATTTTATATGTCACAAAGAAAATTTTAGCAATAATTGTTTCTACATCATTACCTATTCTTATTATCTTAGTTGCTCTATCGATGGGTATAAACATTATTCCCTCTCAACTTATTGGGCTTTTAGTCTCAAATGTTCTTTCTTTCATCTGGGGATATAAGTTCTTTTATATACTTCCTTATGAAAAAGAAAAACTATTACGAAGCGCACAGTTGCCTCCCTTAGATTGGTTCAAAGAAAGCTTTAGAAAGTATTTTCTTTTTGGAATTTTTTACTTTTCTTTTCTTATCTGTGATAGAATTGTAAATTGGACTTCTTCTTTCAGAAGTAATGGGATGCTATTTAATAGTTCTTATGAGATAGGACTTGATTTTTCTTTGATTTTCTTTCCATTTTTCCTAATAATTGCAGAATATGCAATGCGAGAAATTTTTGGAAGAATTGTTTATTTACAGAAGAACTTTAAATCAACCGAGATAGAAAAGTACAATCAGAGATTTACCATCTATTATGCTATGATTTTTTGTTTAATTCCTCTAATTTCTCTTCTTATATATTGGATTGCAACTCCATTCCTTTATCTTTTGTATAATTCTTATGGAATAGAAATAATTGGTCCATTATTTAATGATGAGATAGCAAAATTTGTTTTCAATACAGCTTATTTTGCTTATAGTTTTATCGGTATTGGATTATTTAACTCACTTCTCCTTATTTCTCATTCAAGACCAGAAATTCCTCTTAGATCCATTGTTATTTCTTTAACAGTAAATATTTTATCAGGATTTTTACTGTCAAAATTTATTAGCGCAGAATTTAGTGTTCTTGGTCTTCTTCTTGGTGGAATAATTTTCTTTGTTATAACTACTATTGCCTCTGCTAATCTTATGATGGATTTTGATTATGCAACCTTCTATAAATGAGGCAATAATTTGCAAGACTTTAGAGACAGAAGATTTATTATCACTTCCTAACAGAATGGCCAGTCTTATTGCAGAAAAGTTATCACTTGATTGTGTTGGACTATATGCAGGAGATCAGTCCTTACAAAAACTTCTCGGGCTGTTCATAGAAGAGAACTCTTTTAAGATAGCACTGGATCAGAGAAATATAAATTTGCAATCTCTCTATGATAAAGTGGATGGTATTAAGGTAATTGATATTCCTCAATCAATTAATGGTTTGAATCTTAGAAAAAGAGAAGTTAAAATTTATGGATTTCCATTTTATTTTATTTCAGATTCTTTAGCAGGAAGAACCCTAACGATTGCTTACAGTTGCGATAAAAGAAAGGTTAAAAGAACGGTTAGGGAACTTAAGAGAATTTTTCTCTCTCTTCATTTAGCACTCTTTTCTTTTCTAAAACTTAAAGAGGAGTTCTATGAATCTGGGGCTTTAAATGATGCTCTTCTAAATAAGTTTTTGTGTGAAAGTTCAACCATTAAAGGGTATTTGAATTTTTATCTAAAGCTTTTAGTTGAATTTTTAATGGGAGAGTATGCTACAATAAGGGTAAATGCTTTTAATGAAATCTTCTCTTCTGAAATCGGTAATAGTGAATTAACTTTAGATTCTACGATAGAGTTTGAATTTGGAAAAAATGGCCAAATTCAAGGAAATCTTAAAGTAGCTTCAAATAAACCATTTCTAAATACTGCACGAACAAGTTTTTTAGTTTACATATCTTTAGATTATCTTAAGGAGATCATTCTTAACTTTAATGAAAAGAATTTTAAGCTGACAGCAAAGCTTAATAATTTTTATCTTTTTTCGAAAATTTATGAATTATTTATTGAAGGCAAAGTGGGCTATTTTGATAGAGCTATCGAAAATACAATTTTTATTGGAGAAAAGCTACGATTAAGCCAGGCAGAGCTTGATAAACTCTACTGGTTAATGGCGCTAAAAAACATTGGCAAAGCGATAATAAGGTGTGTATCTAAAAGTAGCAGTAAAACTTTTGAGGAAGAATTTAACAATGTTTTAAGTTCAAAACTAACTAAGTACATCGTTGGGGAAAGTAATTCAAAGTTTGATGAGATTATATATATTGCAGAGGAATTTACAAAGCTAATTGATAGGCAAGATGAAGATTTGTTGAATTCCATCGAAAGACTAAGAATCTCTAAAGAAATAGAAATGATTTTAATTGAGAGAGTTAATCAGTTATTGGAAGGAAAATGTTTTATCTTTATGCAATGCCCAAATTATTTAAGAAAATCTTGTCCAGTTTTTGTTTCTCGGGCTGAGAAATGTTTCGAGGTTGATAATAATCTATGTTACTATTTACATAGTATAACTTGCAAGGATTGTTTGATATTCAAAACAAGAAGTAAGGAGAAAGTGAGTTAGTATGAAGAAGTTTATTTTTTTGGTCTCTTTTATGCTAATTTTTATATTATTGACGAGCGGTTATGGGAATTCTTATTCAAGGCAGAATTTGCAAAGTGTTCTTATTATATATTCAAGTGAAGATCCATTTTGTTGGGGAGTACTTGAAAATACCAAAATAGTTCTTGACAGAAATGATATATTCTATACAGATTATGACTTGTCGAGTAATTATGCAATTCCAGCATTGGATAACTTTCCAGTTGTTGCAGTAGTGACTGAGGCGATTTATCAATTACCAAAGGGCCCTCAAATAGATATTAAGGACTATGTTAAAAATGGTGGTAAGGTCGTTCAGCTGATTACAGCTTATTCAGATGAAATGGCTCCTATATTTGGAATTGCCAATACAAAAACTCCCTCTCTTCTTAATCCTGTTGGGGGAATTAAATTTGAAAAAGACCTTTTCCCTGGACTGAGAGGGTTAAAAATTCCTCCTTCTATATGTGAAAGTGTTTCTTATAATGTATCACTTGATAGAAGTGTAGAAATAATTGCGAGAGCTTATAATGGACTTCCTCTTGCTTGGAAGAACTCTTATGGAAAAGGCAAAACAATTTTCTGGAATGCAACTTTACTTTATGACAAGGCTTACAGGGGACTGATAATAGCCAGTATAACTTCTTTACTTGATGTAAGTGTAAGAAAGGTAATTGGTTCAGGTATAATATTTATTGATGATATGCCGTCTCCATCTTGGAAAGCACAGCTTGAGCCAATTAAATCAGAATATGGTATTACAGACACTGAATATTATTCAAACATTTTTCTTCCTGATATAATCAACTTAGGCAAGAAATATAACCTTAAATATACAACAGCAACTATATTTAATTATAATAACTTAATTAAACCTCCATTTACATTTTATGATTGGGATAACACAAGTTTTATCGCAGATAATGGGAATAAAATAATAGTTCCCGAAGAAATGTTTAAAGAATTGATAGAAGAGAGAGCTGAAGTTGGATTTCATGGTTACAATCATATTCCATTTACTCTTGATCAATGGAATAACCAGCGGTATATGAAAGAAGCTGTTTTATCTGCAAGAGAAAAATGGTTTTCTATTTCAAGCAAACCTCCAAGAGTTTATGTTCCTCCAATGAATGTTAATGACAGAGAAGGCTTCAATGAGGTAATAGAGATATTTCCTTCCATAGAAGTTTATGCATCATTATACTTGGGTTTATATGATGAAGGTTGTGATAGGGAATTTGGCTCTGAGCCCTGGAATAAAAATATTGTTTCTATTCCACGGGTTACATCAGGTTATATATTTGACGATTATCAGAGAGTTTTAGCTCTTTCGACTCTGGAAGCGTTTGGGATATGGACGCATTTTCTACATCCTGACGATATATTTAGTATTCCAATAAATTATCCAAATGCCGATCCAGAATGGATAAGAAATCCTGACTCTCTTCCATGGAGAGGAGATAAGAGTGGAGGGAATGGGTTATATTATAAATTTGAAAAGGAGGTAATTAATATCAAAACTTTATATCCGTGGCTTTCCTTTGAAACAGCTTTAGATGCTAAATATAAGATACTCAATTATAGTGATAGCTCAACATTCATAGGTGTTTATGCTGATTCTATAGATTTAAGAGAATCTAAAGATAGTTTATATGTAATTGAACTACCATCCATACTCGATCTTGAAAAATCACAAGATTTTATGATACTTTCTAATGAAAAATTTGGAGAGAGGAGAAGAGTAGTAATTAGAGTAATAAATGGATGCAAAATATACTTTAAAGCCTCATAGGGCAAAAATAATTTCAACAATAGGCCCTTCTTCTAATAGTCTTTCTGTTGCTCAAGAGTTGATTAAAGAAGGCTCCACAATATTCAGATTTAATCTCTCTCATAAAGAGAGGGATGAATTATTGAAAGATGTTCAAACTTTAAGAAAAGCAAGTGAATCGTTAAATAGACCCATTGCAACAATTGCAGATCTTCCAGGACCAAAAATAAGAGTTTATGGACTTAAAACTGAAATTGAAATAAGCAAAGAAGAAAAAATAACATTATTAAAAGAAGCTGAACCTAAGGATATTGATTCATTGCCTACTGAAAAATATTTAGTTATTAATTATTCGACAGTAATAGATGATATAAATATAGGTGAATTAGTTTATATTGATGATGGTTTAATAAGGCTAAAAGTTGTAGGTAAAGATGGTAATTATGTTATATGTGAGGCTTTAAATCAGGGAATCATTAAACCTAACAAGGGAATAAATCTTCCTTTTACGAAACTTCATATAGGATACCCTACAGAAAATGACCTTTTATGGATAAAATTCATAGTGGAATATGATCTTTGCGATTACATTGCGCTTTCGTTTGTCAGAAATGCAGGAGATGTTGAAAGGATTAGAGAAATAATAAAAAGTAGCCGAAGGAATATTGGTATAATATCAAAGATTGAAAAATATGAAGCAATAAAAAATCTCGATTCTATAATTAATTCATCAGATGCTATTATGGTGGCAAGAGGTGATCTCGGGATAGAAGCTCCAATTGAGGAGATTCCATTAATACAGAAGGATATAATAAGGAAGTGTAATATTTCTGGAAAGCCAGTTATTACAGCAACTCAAATGCTCGAATCTATGGTAAAAAGTCCAACTCCATCGAGGGCTGAAGTTACAGATGTTGCAAATGCTATACTTGATGGCACAGATGCAGTAATGCTTTCAGCTGAAACAGCTGTTTCAGCTGATCCAGTAAGGGTAGTAACAACTATGCGAAGGATTATAGAAAAGACTGAAAGTAAAATTAATTATAGAAAGCGATTAAGTGATTTAAGTGAGACAGTGCAAAGTGATGATATCTCTGATGCTATTGCTTTTAGTGCGGCAAGAGTTGCAGGTGATGTTAATGCATCTTGTATCGTCTGCCTTACCTCATCAGGTAGCACTGCAAGAAGGATAGCTAAGTATAGACCAGAAATTCCGATTCTTGCAGTTACAAGCTCAAAAAGGGTTCAGAATTTGTGCGAACTAATGTGGGGGGTAGAACCTTTAGAGGCTAATTTAACAGAAGATGTATCAGAGTCAATTGAAATAAGTAAACGGATAATTTTAGAAATGAAATATGCTAAAAAAGGAGATAGAGTTGTATTTACTTTAGGCACTCCAATGGGTGTATCTGGCACCACAAACCTTATACAGGTGCTTACAATTTGAAGGGAGGAAGAAAAATGAAATGTTACTTTCACTCAGAAAATGAAGCCCAAACGGTATGCACAAATTGTGGTAAAGCGATATGCGAAGAATGTGTAAATATTTATAATAATAAACCTTATTGTCCTGTATGTTACAATATTTTGACAGGAGGAGAAAAGTCAGTGGAATCTAAGAGAAGTTCTTTAGCTTTTTTTGGTTCAATTTTTTTAATATTTATTGGGCTATTTCTTCTTGCATATGAGTTTCACTATCTTAGTGTTTTTTGGAGATTCTTCTGGCCATTATTAATTATTGTAATTGGCCTATATTTTCTAATTGATTATTTTACCTTCAAAACTCAAAATTCTGCAATTCCTGGAATTGCACTTGGTTTGCTCGGTATCTACTTACTATCATCTTATCTTGATCTAATTCCATCCTATATAAGAGGGTGGCCTATTTTTCTGGGGATAATTGGAATCATTCTACTTGTCTATTACTCTATGTCTCAAATAAAAAGTTATTTATTTGTTTCAATATTCTTTCTTGTTGTAGGAATACTAATGCTATTGAGCAATCTTAATTTATTCTCATTCAGTATGGTTGTAAAATTATGGCCAGTAGTTTTTATAATTATTGGGATTAAATTGATTTACGATATAAATAAGAAAGGAAGATAATTATGAAGTGCTATAATCATGAAGATAGAGATGCAGTTGGTATTTGTGTCTCTTGCAAAAAGGGTATATGTAGAGATTGTGCAATAGAGTATAATGGTAAACTTTATTGCAAAGATTGCTTTGAAAATGCTAAGATAAAAAGAGAAAAGAAGCTTGCAAGGAACGTACGAAAGGCACTTTTGGGTGGAGTATGCTATGGAATTGCTGATTATTTTGAAATAGACCCATTAATTGTGCGTGTTTTATGGCTTCTGTCTCTTTTTATTCCTGGTTTTAATGGTTTTTTCCTTGTTCTATATTTTCTGTTCTGGATTATTCTCCCAAGGGAATAGTACAATCTCAAGCCGAAGTGGCGAAATTGGCAGACGCGGCAGACTCAAAATCTGCAGGGGTTAGAAGCTCCGTGAGGGTTCGACTCCCTCCTTCGGCACTTAAAATTTAGCTAAATCTGTATGATTAAAGAAGTCAAAAAATTTTTGCTCGGCTTTATTATCTTTTTCTGTTCGATTTTTGGTTTTATGAATTTTTTTCCTACAAAAAATTTGACTTGTCAAGATTCTATGGGAAACGGTTGCTGGATGCATGTTGACACATTTATTAATAAGGATTCTTCTCAAATTTCTAATTTTGCAAAGGCTTTGAAAAAAGCAAAATTTGATTTTGTTTTTATTCTTGCTAAGGACATAGATGGCTTACTTACTTACCCTTCAAAGTATGCTCTTCGTATGCGCTATGAAAGTGATTGTATGGGAGAGATTGTAAGAGCCCTGCATAAAGAAGGGATAAAAGTTTATTTTTATTTTGTAATAAATACTGATCCAATCTGGCTTATGGTTCATCCAGAAGATACTGTTTATCAGGCTGGAATTAAAGGTAATAAATCTCCTGTTCCTCACCCGGAAAAGAAACTTATTAATCTTACAAGCAAGGCTTATATGGATTATATAGCTTCAATTGTTTCAGAGGCTATTTTAAAATATGATGTTCACGGTATACAGCTTGACTATATAAGGTATTCAAATGGATTTTATGGCTTTTCGCAGAGAGAAATTGAATTAGCAAAAGCTAAAAAAATAGATATTGATAAAATCATTGATTTGACTTACCGAACTTTTGTATCGCCTGGAGATTGGAAGACAATTTTTCTTAAATACGATGAAGGTGACAAAGATGTTTTAGAATGGGCTAATTTTAGGGAGGAGATAATTTTTAATTTTGCAAATTATATATCTCGAGTTGTTCGAAATAGGGGGAAAGAATTTGGAACTACACTTGTATCATCTGGAGCTTTTGATTCCAAATTTGCTGACGGTGGAAGTAGTTCACTTCCTTATGCTAAAATTCATTTTGGACAGTCATATGAAAAAATTTCTTCAATTTCTGATTTCGTAACCCCTATGGCTTATCATGGGGATCGAAGTAATGTGTATGAGTGGGTAAGTTCAGTTTGTAAAGGTACACAAAAGAGGGTAGCAAAAAATTGTAAGGTAGCTATAGGAATTCAAGCTAATTCGACGACTACTGAGAAGATGCTTAAGGCAGTAGATGCCTCTTTAGATAATAGCTATGGCTTTGTTCTTTTTAGAATAGGAACTTTCTGTCTTGGTTTTTATGATTTTCTACCTAAAGATGATTCAAATACCTCTATTTATATAAATGTCTTTAATTTCATTGAAGGGAAAAATGTGAAGGGTATAACTTTTTGGGGTTTAGGGGGAGCAATAAATCCTTATAAAAATAGCAGATTTAACTGGATCATTCAGGATAATTATTTTAAATTCTTTTCCTCAAAGGATTATTTAGCTCAAACTTTAAGTGAGTGTAGGATATTAATTAATTCGCAGATTAATTTTAATCTTTTGAACAATATTTTCTCTCCATATCTGATATGTAGTGATGAGAAGGGCGATTTCCCTACCTATACTGTTAAATCTTTTAATTTATTAAGCCTATTTATCTTTCCAGATAAAGATGAAATTCTGGTAAATGGTTTTGCTATGCCATTTTATAATGTGAAAATAATAAATAATAATACTTTTATTAATTCCTCTTTACTGCCTGCAATATTTAATTGCAATGTATCTTCTTATATGGATTCTTTGATAGTTATTAAATCAGGCGATAAGGAAATAAAAATTAACAGCGCAGAAAGTAGCAAAATTTATTACAAATTAGGAGAAAAAACTTTTTCGCTTGATACAAATATGGATAATTTATTTAAGGAGAATAATTCTAATTATGTTCCATTAAGGAGAGTTTTAGAATTTTTTGGTTTTTCTATCTTTTATAATCATTTTACTAAGACAATTAGTTGCTTAAAGATTTACAGGGACTATAAGGCAGCTTTATTTTCGAAATTTAGCGAAATTGGAGACAATTTACTTCTTTTATCTTCTTCAGACTCCATTTATATAGAATGCAGTGACCTATTAAAAGAGCAATACTTAAAATTGGCTTATGAGCTGCATCTTAATGGAAGAAAAGTTTTTGTTCTTTGTAATTTAGAAAAGAATCAAATATCATATTTTGGCTTGATTTTTAACCTTATAAATATAAATGAACCACAAATTTTAACTCTTGATGGGCTTTCTTACTATTTACCCGACAAACTAAAGATTGATTTTAATAACATTAGTAACATAGAGATTTTCTTAAATTACATTGAGAGGGCAAATGTACAAAATTTTAGCGGAAGGATAAGTTTAATCATTAATTCTTTAGATTCTTTAGCTACATTAATATTTGATACTAATAGGAAATATTATCTTCAAATTGATGATAAAACTCTTGACTATATCTTCTTGCCTACTAAAGAAGTTAATCTAAACCTTTTATATCTTTCGAGTAATTTCCGATTCTAAAACTTTTTGGTTTTAAATTCTTTGGGATTCTGAATGTTAAGAAACCTTCTTTTATTTCTCCTGCTTCTAAATCGCCAAATGGTTCCTTTGATAAAGAGAGGTCTGGAGAGAATTCCTCTCCATCTTCTGTTATTATTTTAGGGTCGTCCACAATACTTACATAGAATATCTCTTTTTTCGAAATATTCTTTGCTGAATAACTAATACAGAGGAAGATTTCATTTTCTTTAGGTTTAATTTCTTCGTCTAAAGAATTTTTTATGCTATCTATATAGTAGGCTTTTTTGTAAGAGTATTCTACTTTTTCTTCTGCCTCCCCGTTCTTCTGATTAATCCTGACTTTTGGAACAATTTTAAAGTAATGAAAGAAGGAGACTAAAAAAATTACAAATAGGACCCCAATCAATAAAATTAACCAAAAATTTCTCTTTTTCATCTAATTTCTGACAAAATTTCTTTCTTTAAGAATAATAATAAATTTCTTTATAAAGAAAATAGTCTATCTCTTATTTCTGCACTCCTTTGTCATTCCCAAATGTATCTATCGGGAATCTATTCCTCTTTATAAAAAACAACCTGGATCCTTCGGTCAAACTGGAGGATGACAAGAAAGAGTGTCATTCTTCACCACTTTTCCGTCATTTCGAACGCAGTGAGGAATCTCATACCGTTGTCATCCTTACCAATAACGAGGAATTACCCCCTGTCATTCTCGAATAATCCTCCTTGTTATTTCCGCACCGTATCGGAATCTTTAGTGAACTCCAGCGGGAAACCAAAGACGTTCAGGGACTTCAAAGAAGAAAAAAGATCCCCCGGCTTGACCGGGGGATGACGAAAAGAGAAATTTTTTGAGAGAGCACATTGCATCTCTTAGTCAACTTCGAGTTTTCTTGCTTTTGATTCTTCTGCCTTTGGAAGTTCGATTTTAAGAATACCATTTTCGTAAGCTGCCCTTGCTGCATCTGTTTTAATTCTCTCAGGGAGTGAAACTTCTCTTATGAATTTTCCTGCATAAGTTTCTTTGTAATAGTATTCCTCTTCTTTATGCTCTTCTGACTTTTTCTTTTCTCCCTTAATAACTACATAGTCATTTCCTACTTCTATATTTAAATCTTTCTTTTCAACGCCGGGTATTTCTGCCTTTAAGATAAATTTATCTGGTTTATCTATTAAATCAACTTTAGGAGAAAGCATTCTTTCTCTCTCTCCAATGAATGGTTCAGCAAAGAAATCCTCGAAGAAATCATCTAATAAAGAAGAGAAAGATGGAAAATGTCTTCGAATAGTTCTTCTTTCAGCTGGTTTTGTAATTCTTAATTCATCTCTTTCTGCCATTTTTAACCACCTCCTTTAAAAGATTTTTTTTGCCCTTCAATTTTTATATTCCCAGAAATTTTTAAAATTGACAACTTTTCTTTAGGATGTATAAAGATTAAGATGTTTTGTAAAGTTTCGAAAATTTTTACATATATACTTTTATTTGTGTTTTTCTTTCTAATATTTTTTATTTCACAACCTTTAGTTGTGAAATATGGAATTAATGTTTCAGCTGAAACATTAATTGCAAGAAAAATTGACTTTTTAACTATGTCGAAACCATTTCTTCCCTATGTTTCAGTAAATTTAAATAAGAATGAAAGATGCCTTCAATATGAAGATGGCATAAAGATTTTTTTGGTTGTTGACGGGAAGAAAAAGACTGTTTATTCCGAGGAGTGTGATGTGGCTGCTTTTCTAACAAATGAAGGAATTATTTTATCTGAATATGATGAGGTTTCTCTGCCTCTGCATCACAAACTTTCGGATTGCGAGACTATACGGGTAAAAAGAGTTAAATATAAAACATATGAGTTAAATATACCGATAAAGTATAATATAGTTAGAGAGTATAATTCATTGGTGGAAGATGGAGTAATAGTAGTTTGGACGCCGGGAGAAAATGGAATTTTAAGAAAGAAAATTAAAGAAAGATATGAAGATGGAGAGCTTAAGAAAACTGAATTACTCTGGCAGAAGGAGATAAAAGCTCCTGTTACTGAAGTGATTGCTATAGGAACTGCTAAATTTAGTGGCCCCTATGTTAAGAAGTATAGAATGTTAGCAAGTTCATATACTCCTACTGTTGAAGAATGTGATAGTGATCCATTTACAACAGCTTCTGGGAGACGTGTTAGATATGGGATTGTTGCGGTTGACCCAAAAGTTATTCCTCTTGGGACAAAGCTTTATGTCTCTGGGTATGGATACGCAATAGCCGCTGATACTGGTGGATTAATAAAGGGAATGAGGATTGATTGCTTTTTCTGGAGAAGGCTCAAAGATAGCAATTGGAGAGGTGGATATATAGATGTTTACGTTCTTGAGTGAAAAAAGGAGAGATTTTAAAGGATGAGATTTTCAAAGGGATTTATCAATACCATAAAAGAGGATCCGACTGAGGCAGAAGCCTTGAGTCATAAGCTTATGCTTAGGGCTGGTCTGATAAAACAGGTAGCAACTGGAATTTATTCTTATCTTCCACTTGGGTTAAAAGTTTTAAATAATATCTGCAATGTTATAAGGAGTGAGTTTGATTCTTTGGGGTTTAGCGAAATACTTCTTCCTGCATTACTTCCTGCTGAACCCTGGAAAATAACAGGTAGATGGAACCTTTATGGTAAAGAGATGTATCGCCTTAAAGACAGAAGAGAGAAAGATTTCTGTTTAGGGCCAACACACGAAGAAATCATTACTGAACTTGTAAAGGGTGGAATAAAGTCTTATAGAGATTTACCTCTATTTCTTTATCAAATTCAGACTAAATATAGGGATGAGCCCCGTCCAAGATTTGGAATAGTTCGGTCAAAAGAATTTCTTATGAAGGATCTTTATAGTTTTCATTCATCAGAAGAAAGTCTTGAAGAGGGATATAAATTGGTCTTTGAGGCTTATAAAAGGATTTTTAACAATCTTTCACTTTCTTTTATCACAATGCAAGCTGATCCTGGTGAGATTGGTGGGACATTGTCTCATGAATTTGTAGCAGAAGCGAGCATTGGAGAAACAGGTTATATTTATTGCAAGAATTGCTCTTACATTGCCTCCTTAGGTGAAGGGGAAGATATAGAGAATTCTAAGAGACAATGTCCAAATTGTGGCTTTTCTACGGAAGTTAAAGTTGGTTTAGAAATAGGACATACTTTTGTTTTAAGAGAAAAGTATTCAAGTGTTTTAGGAGCAACTTTCGTTGACCAAGATGGTGTTGTAAAGCCAATTTTAATGGGTTGCTATGGAATAGGCGTATCAAGAATTATTGCAGCTTTAATAGAAGAGAATAATGATAAAAATGGTATAATATGGCCAGTTAACCTTGCTCCTTATAAAGTAAATGTTATACCTGTGAATATTTCTGATGAGAAGCAGAGAGAAGTTGCCTTTGCTATTTATGAAACTTTATCAAAAGAGGGTTTGGACCCCATAATTGATGACAGAAGTGAGAGTGGTGGTGTAAAGTTTAAAGATTCTGATTTATTGGGTTTTCCACTGAGTCTTATTTGTGGAAGAAATGTGAATAAAAATGAGGTCGAGATAAAAATAAGAAAAGATGGCACTATATTAAGTGTTAGCGTTTCAGAAGCTATCTCTAAAGTTAAGGAACTCCTTTTGGGAAATGGATAATCTTATGTTTCTCTTAGTCATTTCTACGAAAGTGAAAGCGTAGGATTATAAAATGAGTGGTGTTTCTGTTGTTATCCCTGCCTTTAATGAAGAGAAGACTATTTCTCAGATTGTAGCCACTTGCAGTGAAAGTAAATATGTAGATGAGGTAATTGTTGTGGATGACGGTTCCATTGATAATACCTCTGGATTTGCGCTAAACGCCGGAGCTAAAGTTATTAGGGAGGAAACTAATAAAGGAAAAGCATATGCGCTCTATCGTGGAAGCTGTGAGGCTAAAGGAGAAATACTTTTATTTCTCGATGCAGACCTTATAGGATTGAACTCTTCCCATGTTGATAGTTTGATAGAACCTGTTATAAGTGGAAAAGTTCAGTCCACTGTAGGTATTTTTGTTGGAGGTCGTTTTCAGACTGATTTAGCTCATGCTATTACACCTTTCCTTTCAGGACAGAGATGTATTGGTAAGGAATTATTTTTATCTTCAATTTGTTCTTATGATGGCTTAAGGTATGGAATAGAAGTTGTTTTGTCGAAGTATCTTGCTAAAAATGATTTAAAGGTTTTAAAAGTTCCTCTTCATAATGTAACTCATTTAATGAAAGAGGAAAAAACAGGTAAGGGAAAAGGAATTTTAGAAAGAGTTAAAATGTATCTAAATATATTTTTAGCTTTGTTTAAAAAGTGACAAATTTTATGTTTTTGGTAAAATAAATAAAGGAGATAAACTTAATGGCTAATATAAAGGTCGTTACTGATACGAGTTGTAATTTTACGAGGGAAGAAGTTGATAATTATGGTATTATAGTTATTCCTTTAAGAATTCAAATAGGTAAGGAGACCTTTAAAGAGAGAGAGGATAGTCGCTATGATATGGTGACTCTTGCATACAAAATAAACTCCGAAAGATTACTTCCAAAAGTTATTAATCCAAGCGTTGATGAATTCTTTAAAGTTTATTCCTCAATTTATCCAAGATATGGGTCAGTACTCTCCATTCATATTTCCTCTGGCGTAACTGATATTATAGATAGAGCAAAGAACACTCAATCTTTACTTTATGATGCAAATATTAACATTTTAGATTTACCTCTTTTGGAGGTTGGCTTAAAACCATTGATTATAAAATCTTGTCATGCGGTGTCATACAGTAAAATTCCTGCTCAAAGTCTTATATCTGTATTGAATTCATTGTCAAGCAGGTTTTTTACTTTCATTATTGCCGATAACTTAAGTTTCGTTCTTACTAATACTAATTTTAGAGGAAAAAGTCCATCGTTATTTAGCTTTAATGAAGCAAAGTTTAGATATTTATTTTCTGTATCTGGGGGTAAACTTTACTTTATTGGTAGATATCCCATCAACCAGATAATTGATTCTGTTATAAGAGTTATGGAAGCCATAGTTAAGGAAAAGAAAATTTACGCTAAATTTTTGTATGCATTAGAAAAAGATTTTACTTTTACTTTTGCGGAAGTTTTGAGTAGTAAATTTGATACAGAGATAGTTGGGTTAGAAGAGATGTCTCTATCGTCGATGTGCAGATTTGGGGCGCATTCAATATTCTTAGGATTTAGCTTTGATGAGGAATTCTTTAAAGAAAGTTTATTCTCTAAAGAAAGTTTTTAATTTTAAATCTACCACTTTTATATTAGTTTTACTAATTCTAATTTTAATTTTCGCCTTTAACTTAAAATTGATTAAAGCGTGCTATTATTTAAATGTTTCTGGGCTATTTGCCCTAAAGGGAAACGAGAAATTATCTTTAGAGTATTTAAAACTTTCTTTCGATAGCGGAGTTTACTCAGGAGGAGACTACTATCAACATTATATTCTTACTAACAATCTTGATTCATTAAGGCGAGCTTATGAAATCTCTTCCTCTAATTTTTTCTATCTTACAAAACTTGCATCAGCCTCAATTGAAAAGGGTAAATGGTTTGACTCGCAGAAGTATTTTTCTGGAATAAAGCTTGCTCGCTACCTTGCAAAGGAGGGAACAAGCTTCGTTTATAGCAGAGATAATGATATTTCAAGAAAAGGTTTATTCTATCTCTCCTTTGCAAGAAAAATATCTTCTGATCCAAGAATATCTTATGAATTCGGGAGAGCATTTTGCTGGAGGTACAATTCATTTGATAAAGGCAGTCTATTAATAAGTGCCGCACTAAGTAAAGACCCTAAAAATCCTTCTTATTACAGAGAGATTGGTAGTATCAATAAGAGAATGGGGAATTATTCTAAGGCTCTTTCTTACTTTGTAATTGCAAATAGAATTGATCCAAATGATTACTGGAATTTTATTAATATTGCAGAAATTTTGAGAGACGAAGGATATTTTGATGAAGCCTTAAGTTTTCTTGGTAAAGCAAGAGAGGTTAACCCTAAAATTGAATCTGCCTATTATTTAGCAGCAGGGATTTATAAAAAACTTGATAAACTTGATAACGCTTATAATGAGTATCAGAAAATTATTGAGATTGCTCCATTATCTTATAGCCCGAGGTATAATTTTGGAGTTTTTCTCTATTCTGTTGGCGAGTATGAAAAGTCGTTAACTCAGCTTACTATGGCGATAATTTTAAAAAATGATCATTTGTGGAGTTATTATTACAGGTCATTGGTTTATGAAAAACTTTCTAAACTTAATGAGGCCTTAGTTGATATGGAAAAGGTAGCATCTTATGATCCAGAGAATGATTCTTTTTCGAGGAGACTCAAAGATTTAGAGAGTAAAGTCAACGAGACATCTAATAATAAGACCGAAAGCCATTGAAGTAAGTCCTAAATTTAGGGCATAATAGAATTTATCCTCTTTGTGTCTTGTATAAATAATGCCAAATCCAATAATTTGAAATGAGAGAATTATAAGCATTATTAACCCCGGAATTCCGAGTTCAACTCCTGTATTTAAATAAATGTTATGGGCATGCATCATCTCTTCCCCGAAGTAAAAATTGTACGCAATTTTAAAATTTCCTAATCCAACACCAGTAAATGGAAATATTTTCATAAGTTCCAGAGTATTCTGCCATATTATTATTCTCTCTTCGTCTACTATTCCAGCGTATACATAGCCTAAAAAGCTTCTTATGTAAGGAAAAGTTAAGAGTATTAGGACAATTAGCAGTATTATTAAATTTGTATATCTATTTCTTCTAACTAAAAAAATAAATGCAAGTGAGGCAATTAAACCTAAAATTGCGCCTCTTGATGCTGTCATACCCAAGGTTAAGAGGAATAGGAAAATTATTGGATAGCCAAAAATTTTACTTAAAAGTTTGAATAATTTTCCAAACCATTTGTCGCTCTTTAAAATATCTGTTCCAAAGAATATAATAGAAAAAAGGTATGGGATGAGAAGAGCATAAAATCCACCTAAGGTATTTGCCTCCCCGAAGCTTCCACCAATTCGTGGAAGAGTCATCTTTCTAAAGAGAAATGCCTCTCCCGAAAATTGTCCATATTTTATAGCTGAAATATAGCTTGATAGAGCTGGGGTGATGCTTCTTATAGAAACTATTGTTCCAATCACTGCAAGAAATATTGTTATCCTTATAATTTGAAATTTTTTAGTTAGATTAGAAGAAAGCATTACTGCAAGTAAACTTCCGGCAGTGAATACAGAGGAATAATTTATAGTGTTCCCTCTGTTGACTGACCATATTAGACTAAGCCAGCACCATACATTAAGAATTGCTAAAGTCAAGTTCCATGGATAGTGAATATATACTATTTTATTTTGTGTGACTGATTTTATAATCCAGAAAATAATCGAAAATAATGCACCAATAGCTTGATAGGTTAGTGGAATTAATTTTATATTTAGAAGTGTTAAAATTGAGATATAGAAGCCTAATTCAATGAAAAAGTCACAAATATTTACGATTGTTTTTCTAATTCCTTTGATGTTATTTTTGTTAGAGGGGCAATTCACGTATTGCCCCTTTTTTAAGAAGTGTAATACTTATTATAGTAACTGTAATAATGATAGGAGTAATAATACCTATCTGTAGTTTTTGTAATCACATTTAGAATTACTCCGACTATATTTGTATATTCTAATGCTTCTAATGCTTTTTTAAGTTCTCCTTTTCGAGTGGAACCTGCACTTACTACCACTAAAGTTCCATCTACAAGTGGAGAAATAATTTGAGTATCGGCAACAACATTTACAGGTGCTGAATCACAAACTACTATATGGTAGCTCTCCTTAAGATAATTAATTAGCTCAGACATTCTTTTAGAAGAGAGTAATTCTGCCGCATTGGGTGGAATAGGTCCTGCTGTAATAATCGATAAGTTTTCTATCAAGGAATTATTTATAATATATTTTAATTCACGCTCGGCATTTAGATAATTTGATAGACCTATGCTATTTTCAAGTCCAAAAATTTTGTGCTGTGTAGGAATTCGCAAGTCCGTATCAAGAATGATTGTTTTAAAACCAGCCTTAGCAAAACTTGCAGCAAGATTTGCGGAAACAGTTGTTTTACCCTCACCCTCACCTGGAGAAGTTACAAGAATTGCCTTTGGATCATTAATTTTTAAGGCAAACTGAACATTTGTTCGTAAAATTTTAAATGCCTCTGCTGCAGATGAATTTGGCTTTTCTACAACAAAAATTGAGTTCTTGTTTAAATTTTTTTCCACTTAATTATTTAGTTTACTGTAAGTATTATTCCGTATGTTAGTCTCCAGGTTTCTCCCGATTTCGTAACTACTATATTTACATTATTTTCTCCACTTCTTAAAGAACTTTTTATTTCATAACCTATTCCAGATTTAATTTCTTGCATTTTTCTGTCCCCCGTTGATGTATTATGAATTTCTAAGTTAATAGGAGTTGATGATTTGCTACCATAAGTTATCTCTCTATTGAATGGATTATAGCTAATTTGGTATAGTCTATAATAATTCGGGAATAGGTCAAAGGGTATTGCTGAATAAAGTTTAAATGTTTTTTGGGAAGAATTTTTTCCTTTCTCGAAATAGTGAGCTTCAAAGTTTATCTCTCCAGTATAAATAAATCCAAGTGGAATATTTAGCTTATATGAACCGTTTGGTTCTGCTAATATTTCCTTAAATGGTATGCCATTTAAGGAAGCCAAGATTTTTCCATTAGGATAAGCATTTCCTGTAAAGTGTACAAGGGAACCTTCAAGTTTTCTTGAAAGATAAGCCTTAAAAGGAGCTCCTGATACTGGGGTAATTACAGTACTCCATCTTTCTTGCTCACCTGGCTCTAATGGTTTTAACATATTGTAAATTAAAACAGCTATTTCTGCTCTTGTTATATTGTTTCTTGGCCTAAATGTTTTATCGGGGTAGCCTGATACAATTTGTGCCTTTATTGCAATTGTAAGATAGCCTCTTGCCCAGATAGGAACCTGTGAAGCATCAGAAAAAACCATAATAGTCTTTGTTTTTTCTTCCTCGTTTATATTATCAGCAAACATTTTCATTCCTAAAGCTTTAACAGAAATTGGAACAAATTCAATTCGCTTTAAGTTTTCCTCTGGTCTAAATCTTCCACTTTCTACTGAATCACTCATTAATTTCGTTTTGCCAATAACTTCTATATATCCATACGCCCAGTGAGTGTTTGTAACATCTATAAAAGAGCCCCTATCAGGAGTAATTATATCAATTTTGAAGACTTTGGTTAGTATAACTGCAGTTTCAGACCTCTTGACAGGGTTATCTGGTCTGAATGTTCCATCGGGATAACCTGAAAGTATTCCTCTTCGCACTAAATCCATAATTGCTTCGTATGCCCAATGATCAGGTGGAACATCCGAAAATCCTTCCTGAGCTTTTGTAGAAGTTTTGTAACTAAAACTTAGGAGTGTAATAAGCAATGTAAAAGCTAGAAAAACTGAAAGCAACCCTTTAATTTTATTCATTTTAAACCTCCTACGGTTTAAATTCAATTTTCCTTATGTATATTGTAATAAAAATAAAATAAATATACTAAGAATATTAACAATATAATATAAATATAAATATAAAAATGCAAGAAAAAAGTTTGAAAAATTGAATTAAAAATTTTTTATAAAAAATCTTGCAATTTTCTTTTTTTTTCTTAAATAGTGATTAGTAAGAATTCTTTTTGATAAAAAAATATTCTTGCATAATTTATATTTTAATGTATAAATTGCATAAATGAGGTTTAAAAGAGTTGGAACGATTATTAAAAACTTATGTTAGCTTATTATGAGTAGGAGGGAACCTTAATGAAAAGACTTCTTTCAATCGTTATTGTCTTTTCTCTTGTTTTGAGTTTGTTCGCAATCCCCAATTTTAATTTCTCTAAA
>Ga0067045_1028906_pt1 | contig 25989 bp, 13 predicted proteins | sample TerdegcTABiofilm_FD_59184 | JGI IMG/M metagenome (GOLD analysis project Ga0067045, IMG submission 59184) | Combined Assembly of (Gp0054472, Gp0054536) Wastewater bioreactor microbial communities from Singapore -Terephthalate degrading... | reverse complement strand
CCCGCCACGTGGGCCGGACCTGGCCATCCGGGCCCGTCTCGACCATCAGGCTCTCGCAATTGTGGATGTACTCGCCCTCCACGTACACCGGCTGACCGATCATCCCTTGCCGGATCATCTGCCGGTACGACTGGCAGTAGGCGAAATAGCACATGTTCTCGGCCAGCATGTACTGGCGCCCGCTGGCCCGCACCGCGGCGACCAGTTGTTTGGCTTCCGCCACGGTCCAACAAGCCGGCACTTCGGACAGCACGTGCTTGCCGGCGCGCACGGCCTGCTCGACGCATGCCAGATGCGTGGGCGCTGGCGTGGCCACGACGATGGCGTCCAGCGCGCTGGCCGCGAAGGCGCCGTAGTCGTCGTACCAGCGCGGGACATCGTTCTGCGCGGCGAAACCTTGCGCCCGTTCGGCGTCGCGATCGCACACTGCGGCCAACTCGCAGTCCGGCCGCAGTTGGAGGACCTTGGCCATGCTCGCCCCTCGCCGCAACCCAGCCACGCCGATCCGCAGCACCATGCTCGCTGGCTCCTGTGCAGTGGTCTACCTATCCCCGATCGTCGAGGTCCCGTCAACAAGCGCTCCGCCGCCCGCCAGGCCGCCAGGGGTCCGGCCGGCGGGCGCTGCCCCGTCGTGCCTGGCTACCGCTGCGGCTCGTGGTACCGCCAACCGCTGGCGTCGCGCGCGAAGTAGGCCACCAGCTCCCGTGGCAGCTCGATGCCGATGCCCGGCGTGCGCGGATACGCGACCACCCCGTTGACCACTGGCGGCGCCAGCTCCTGCAAGGCCTGGCGCAGCGGCGAGGCGTAGACCTCGGCGGGGGCAGTCTCGAAGACCGGGGTGATCGGGGAGTACGCGGCCAGGTGCACCGAGGCCGTGCCCAGCACGTGGGTGGACCAGTTGCCCGGGCAGACCACCGCCCCGCGCTGCTGCGCCATGGTCACGATGCGCTTGGCCTCCGTCAGGCCGCCGCAGGTCGTCATGTAGGGCTGCACGACCGACACGCCGCCCTCGTCCAGGAGTTGGCGAAACTCGAACCGGGTGACCGCGTGCTCGCCGGCGGCGATGGGCACCGCGGTGCGCGCGGTCAGGCGCGCGTACGGCTCCATCGAGTCCACCGGGAAGGGCGTCTCGAAGAAGAGCAGATCGTACTCGGCCGCAGCCTCGATGGTGCGCCGCGCCTCGCCGACGTCATTCCACAGATAGCCCACGTCCACCGCCAGCATGGCGTCCGGGCCCGCTGCCTCGCGGGCGCGCCGCGCCAGCTCGACGATCGTCTGGCGGGTCTGCCGCACGGGTTCCACCTTGAAGGCCCGGTACCCCAGGGCGCGCAGTCTGGCGATGCGCTCGACCTGCTGAGTCAGCACGCTGGCGGGGTCCCAGGCATCCGACACGATCGTGCAGTAGGGAGTGACCTGCTGGGCATCGTGCCCGCTGACGGTCTGGTGGTGCGCGCGCGCTGCGCCGCCGAGCAGTTGCCAGACTGGCCGACCCGCGGCCTGGCCGTAGATGTCCCACAGGGCGACGTCGGCGGCGCCCAGGCAGATGATGGCCCAGCCGCGCCGATTGCCGTGCAGCATGCTGTTGTACAGCTTGGTCCACAGCCGTTCGGGCGGGATCGGGTCCTCGCCCAGCAGGAGGCGACCGAACAGCGACTCCGGTCCGTCGAGCACGGCCCGGGCCACGCCTGGCGGCACGGCGAAGATCTCGGACAATCCCGTCGGCCCCTCGTCGGTATGGATGCGGACGAAGGCCAGACCGTCGATGCGCGAGTCGTCCAGGGTGCCGGGCGGCTCGCGATCGCCCAGCACGAACACCTCGGTGCGTACGATTCTCATGGCCGTCCTGAGGCGGTGCGCAGCACCACCGCGCGGTCGGCCCGCGCGCGTGGGGCAGCGTCTTGGCGGCGGCGAACCACGGGTGGGCCTGTGGCCCGAGCATCGGCGAAGATCCGCCCCGGGTCAAGGCCGGGGCTGGCTTTTGGCGGGCTGCCGCGCGCGCACCGGTTCGGGCCGCCGAGCTGCCGGGTCCGGCTTGTCGATGCGGGTGCGCGCGTTCCTGTTCTCCGCCGCCGGCAACGATCTCCTCGGGCAAGACCCGCACACGGGCCAGCCTGTCCTCGCACAGTTCCTCCGCCCTTTCAACGGCGACGTGGAGGACATCGCCGGACACGTGGACCTGGCCGCGCTGGGCGCCAAGCTCGCGGGCGTGCGGGCCGGGTACGCCAAGATGATCGCGACGATCCGCGCCCAGCCGCGCTTCGGCCGGCTCCCGATCCTCATCCACGGCTACGACTACGCGTTCCCGTACCCGTGGGGCCCCGGCGATCCGCGCCGGCCGCGGTACGCGTCCAGGAACGAATGGCTGGGACGCCCCCTGGATGCCAAGGGGATCCGCGCCGCGGGCCTGCGCCGCGGCCTCATCTGCTTCCTGCTCGATGCGCTGTATGAAGTGTTGGGCGAGGTGGCGGGCGATCCAGCCAGAACGGGGGTGTACCTGGTCGACTGCCGCGGCGCGTTGCCCCGGCTGGCCGACTGGGCGGACGAGATCCACGGCACCTCCCGAGGCTTCGGGCAGGTGGCGGCTCGCTTCCGCGCCGTGCTGCGGCGGGTCGTCTGAACGCGGTCGGGACGGACGGGGCGCGCGGTGGGCGGCGATTCGTTGACGGCCGCCCGTGCCAGCCTCAAGTTGACGCGCGGCGCCGAGCGTCGACGCCAGGGAAGCGGATCGCATCGGCGGGGCGTGCCCGGCACCGTTGGGGCCGGGCCCTGTCTGCACGGAGGAGGCGATGAAGGGACTGATCGACAACCGGCTGCAACCACCCACGGCCCGGCGCCTGGACGGCAAGGTGGCCATCGTCACCGGTGCGGGCGGCAACGTGGGTCGAGGGATCACCCGGGTGCTGTGCCGCGAGGGCGCGGCCGTGGTGCTGGCCAACCGCCACGAACAGACCGCGCGCCAGACCATGCGCTGCGTGCGCGCCGAGACGCGGGGCGCCCGGATGTGCTTCGTCCAGACCGATCTGCTCGAGGCCGCGGCGATCCGCCGCTTGGTCCAGCAGACCATCGAGCGGTACGGACGCCTGGACATCCTGGTGAACAACAGCGGCATCGGTTTCGGCAAGCCGCTGGAGGAGGCGCCAGAGGAGTACTACGACCTGGTCATGGACACCGATCTGAAGGGGCTGTGGTTGGCCTGCAAGTACGCGGTGCCGCATCTCAAGCAAGCGGCAGCGACGGCCGGCGACGCCGCCATCGTCAACATCTCTTCGGTGCACGGCCACCAGGGCTGGGGCCAGGACAGCGGGTACGCAGCGGCCAAAGCCGGGATCATCGGGCTGACCCGCTCGCTGGCTGCGGAACTGGCGCCCAGTCGGGTGCGCGTCAACTGCGTCTCGCCGGGGTTCATCCCCGAACCGGACTGGGCCGACCGGCGCGTGGCCAGCGTGCCGCCGCGTCTGCGCCGGGCCTTCGTCGAGCGTTTCGGCGAAACCCTGCGCACCTGGTACCACGCCGCGCAGCCGCTGCCGCGCCAGGGGCTGGCACTGGATGTGGGCGAGGCGGTGGCGTTCTTCGCCTCCAGCGCGGCGCTGTTCGTCACGGGCCAGGATCTGTTGGTGGACGGCGCCCTGACGTTGCGCCCAGGAACGCCGGGATACGTGCCCGGGTGGCGTGCCGAGAAAGCGCGCGAGATGGACGAATGGCTGGCGGCGCACGGCGGCAAGGGCTGAGCCGGCACCGTGCGCGGGGTTCCGGCTAGCCCAGGACGGCGCGGATTGCCGTTCGGTGGGCCGGGGTCAGGGCGGCGTGCGAGAACAGCGCCACCCCGGCAGCGCCTGCGGCCCGCGAGCTGCCGATCGCCTCTGCCAGCTCGGCGGGGTTCAGGCGCGGCACGAAGAGCCCGGCGTACAGCTTGACCGCAGGGGCCAGGGCGGCCACGCCTTCGCGGACCGCCACCGGGATCCACGACGCCGGCTGGCCGTAGTAGTGGTGGTAGATCATCGGCAGCACGGCGTCCAGGTCCCACGTTTCCCATTGCTGGCGCACGAAGCGGCGGGCCAACGTCGGCGTGGCGAAGACCGCGGCGGTGAGCTTCTTGCCGTGCGCGCGGGCCCTGCTGGCCGCGGCGGCCACGACCTGGCGCACGCTGTCGCAGCGGCAGCGGGCCCACTCCGCCTCGGCGGACGGATCCGCCAATGCGAGCGGGTCGCGCCCGGTGCGGGCCTCGAAAGCGGCGCGGCATGCCGGGCAGTAGCAGAAGTCGTACTCCGGCAGCTCGCGATCCTGCACCAGGCCGTACCGTGGCTGCAGGGCAGCCGGCAGGATGACGTCAGGGTAGCGGATGTAGTCGAGGTGGATGCCGGCCAGATCCTCGTACCGACCCAGTTCATCGACGAGCGAGCACAGGTACGCGCGCACCTCGGGGCGAGTGGGGCACAGCCACTGATAGGAAGGCACATACGGCGGGTGGTCGCGCGACGAATCGCCCCTGCGGCTGACGCTGAACCACTCCGGATGGGCGGCCAGGATCGGGGCCGCATTGCATTGCAGGGCGACGATCCAGGCGTGGACCTCGACGCCCTCCGCTGCGGCCAGCGGCAGGAGCTGCTCTAGTACCGGAGCCGCCACGGGCAGGCAACGGCTGGCATACAGGGCCTGCTGTCCGTCGGCCACCAGCACCACGGCTGTATCCACTCCAGCAGCGCGGATCTCGGCCAGTTGTCGCTGCCAGACGGCTGTCTTGGCCGCAGGATCGGGATGGGTCCACACGCAGTTGTTCACCGGGCCTCCGAAGCTGGGTGGGGTGGCGTGTCCAGCCAGTGCGGGCGCAAGGTAGCGCGGGTGGTGCTTGGGGTCAACGCGGGCAAGTCCTTTCTTTGGGCGCTGGCTCGGCTTTCGGTCCGCGGCCCGCCGGCGGCCGAGCCGCCACTGTCTGGGTGGGCAGGCCCGGATGCCGGTGGCTTCGCTGGCTGCGCTCAGGGCACGATGACGACCTTCAGCCGCTCCTGCCCCAGCGTCTGCTGGATGGCAGCGCGGGCTTCTGCGAGGGGGTACTCGTGCGTGACGAATCGCTCGAACGGAAAGCGGCCAGCCTCTCGGGCGAGCAGTTCCATGCTGGGGGTGTACCCGGTGAACGGGTGGTTGGTCATGCCGAGCAGGCGGATGTTGCGGGCGCAGAAATGGCGGTGGGGATTGAGCCGCACCGCGCCGGTGTCGACGAAATTGCCGGTCTCCAGGTAGACGCCGCCTTTGCGCGTCATCTCCAGCCCTTCGGGCACGACTTCGGCCACGCCGGCGCACTCGATCACGATATCGGCGCCGCGCCCGTGCGTGAGCTCGCGGACGAAGGCGAGGCGCTCGTCGGCGCTGGTTCGGCCGACGTCCAGCACGTAGTCAGCGCCGAACTGGCGGGCCAGGTCCAGGCGGTACTGCGACAAGTCGGTGGCGACGATGCAGCCGGCACCCATCACCCGCGCCTTGACGATGTGGCAGACGCCCATGCAGCCGGCCCCCTGCACCACCACCGTGCAGCCAGTGGCGAACCCCTCGCCCGCCAGCGTGGAGAACTCCCGCAGCTTGTCCAGGTTGTAGCTGACAGCCATGAGTTCCGCCATCACCGCCACGCGCAGCGGCAGGCCTGCCGGCACGCGGTAGAGGAAGGCTTCGGGCAGCACGTACAGGTATTCCGCCCAGCCGCCGAACAGATGCGGCGGGACGGCGCAGGACAGGGAGTTGCCGTAGCCGCGCAGGTTCTCGCACCAGGGGAAGGCGAAGGTGTGGCGACACTGGTAGCACGTGCCGCAGACTACGTCGGGGCACATGGCCACGCGGTCGCCGACGCGGAGGCGGTGGCCGTCGAAGTCGAGGCGTGGCTGATGCCGATCGTTGAGCTCGACGATCGTGCCGATCAGCTCGTGGCCCGGGATGATCGGGAAGGGCGTGCTCGATTCGACGGCGGTGCCGGCGTACTGGTGGGTCTCGCCGCGCCAGGTGTGCTGATCCGTGCCGCAGATGCCGCACATCTCCACCTGGAGCAATGCGGCGCCCGGGGCTAGGTCCGGCCAGGGAAACGCGGCGATCTCGAGCTGTCCGGGCGCCACCATGACTGCTGCTTTGACCATCTTGCCCATCTTCGTTGGCTCCTTTCCCGCCGCCAGCGGGGGTCGCGGGTCGCCGCGCAAGCTAGATGACGCGGGGCGCCGGTCAAGGTAGCAGCGACCCGGTCGGGTGGCGGTGGCGGCTCGCTCGGCGCCGCGTCCCAGGCACGCCACCGGCGCGAGCGGTCCGGCGATCCCCGCTGCGTCGCCTGCTGGCCGCCTGCCTTGGCAGCCACGTTGACCCGCTCGCCCAGCGCGCCTTGATTGGGGCCGCGGCCGCGCCCAGGCGCACTGCCGAGCCGCCCGGAGCTGGCTGAGGTGTGCCGGTATCGAAGCCCCAGGAGTCACAGCATGCGCTGGCCGAAGGTCTGCCGCGTGGCAGCGCTGGTCGCGATGGCGCTGCCGGCCCTGCCGCGGATGCCGGAGGAGGCCGTGGCGCAGGCAGACGTCGAGGTGCTGTTTCCCATCGACGGCCAGATTCTCACGCCCGGGTGCGATCGGTCTGCCCTACCCGGTCTGCAGATTCCGGTCGTTGGCGTGGTGCCGGCGGGGGCCACCGTCCGGGTCGACGGAGAGGCGGCCGCCATGTACACCAGCGACGATTGGCGGCGTGGTGTCCGCCGCGACGCGGGAGGGGTATCGCTGAGCCCGCAGGGGCCGCGCGTGCGCCTGGACTACCCACTGGGAACCCGCACGGTCGATCCTGCGGAGCAGTCAGCGTTCTGCTTTCTGGTGACGGCCGAAGGGGAAGTGGTGGACGTGGAAATCGAGGCCTCGCTGGACGGCGAGAGGGCGCTGCAGACCTGCGTCGTGTACTACCGAGATGACCCTCGGCGGGTGTACTCGCTGGGGGTGGACGATGCCGGCGACGTCGCGGCGGAGCTGGTGCGCCCGGGCAACCGGTACACTTCGCTCTTCGATCATCCCATCCTCGGGTTTCTGCGCCGCATGCACCAGCAGTACGGCTGCCGGGTCAGCTTCTACCTGTTCTACCAGGCGACCGTGTACCGGGACTTCGATCTGAGCCAGATGACCGACCGGTTCAGGACGGAATGGGAAGACAATGCCTCGTGGCTGCGGCTGGGGTTCCATGCCCGCCAGTACGAACCGGTGGCGCCATACGCAGAGGCGACGTACGCGCAGGCCCAGGACGACTTCGCCGCGGTCCGGGCGCAGGTGATGCGCTTTGCCGGGCCGTCAGCCTGGGATTCGTTCTTGCGGTCCCACTACTGGAGCGGGTCGGCAGAGGCCTGCCGCGCCTGGCGCGACGCGGGGATCCGGGGCCTGTACGGAGCGCTCGGTCGCCACCGGGGGTACTACCTGGATCCCGTGCACGACGAGCTGCTGCGGCGGTACGACTACTGGCGCGACCACGACGAAGGGCTGCTGTTCGTCCAGACGGATGTCTGGCTCGAGAACGATTTTCCCGCGGCGGCGTACGATTCGTCCCTGTTCCGGGCCGCAGCCAGCGCTCGTCTGGACAGCCTGATGCAGCGCCCCGAGGGGGCCCAGAACGTGCAGGTGCTCACTCATGAATGGTTCCTGCAGCCGGGCAATTCGCACTGGAACACGCCCGAGCGGCTCGAAGCCCTGCTGGCAGAGCTTACGGCGCGCGGGTACCAGGGCGCGTTCGACGCCGACGATCCCTTTCTTTGTGGCCTGCCCCCTGCCCCGCCCCGGAATCTGCGTCTGGAGGACGGCCGAAGACCCGTGATCTTGGCCTGGGAACCACCGCCGGCAGAGACGCCCGCGCAGTACCAGGTGTGGCGACGAGATCTGTCGGCCGCGGACCGCTCCTGGGTGCTGGTGGGCCAGACGCAGGAACCCCGTTTTGTCGCGGCCCTGGCAGATACCGAGGCAGGCGTGCGCGCCTACCGCGTGTACGCGCTGGACGAGCGGGGGAAGCGCGGCGGCTCCCGGATCCTCACGGTTCGTCTGCCGCCGGCGACGTCCGTGCGAGACGAGGGCGGAACGGGGCTGCTGCCGGCGGCTGACGGGGCTGCGGCCGACGTCACGCTGGCCGTCTACCCCAACCCCATGAACCAGCAGACGACGGTCCGGTACTGCCTCGGCAGTGGCGGCCGCGTGCGCGTGGATGTGGTGGCTGTGTCGGGGCAGATCGTCAGGACGCTGCGCGACTGCCAGTGCCCTGCCGGCGAACACGAGGTGGTCTGGGACGGCACCGACCGTCCCGGGCACCTGGTCGCCAGCGGGGTCTACCTGTGCCGCCTGCGGACGCAGACGTGCCGGCGGGTCTGCAGGCTGGTGGTGCTGCACTGACCGCGGGGGCGGCATGCCTGGGTGGGCAACGGCGTCCCGCCGGTGCTGACGATGGCGGCGGCGGAAACGCCTGTCCGGGGGCGTTCTTGAGGGGGCCGCCCCAGCCAGATCCGCCGCGAAGCGAAAGAGGTCGTCCATGGTGCTGTCCGTGGTGCTGTCTCCGCGTGGTCGCCACCGGGCCATGGCGCGCCCGCGCCGCGGCCTTTGGGCAGCCATGCTGACCCCGCTGGCGCTTGTGCTGGCGGCCGGTGCGGCAGCGGCTGCTGACCTGCCGAGCTTCGACGAGTTCGCGGGGCCTCTGCCGCCGGCCGAACAGCAGGCGGCGCGGGCCGTGTGGGAGCGAGTGGCCCGCTTGCCCGAGACCGCCCTGCCCCGGCCGAGCCCTGCGGAGGCGGTTAGCGATGAACAGCTTCTGACCGAGCTGTCGGTCGCCGATACGGCGGCGCTGCGCGTGGCTCTGGTCCAGGCCCGACTGGAGCTGGCGCACGCCGAGACGCTTTTGGCCGAGGCGGCCGCGGCCCGGGATCGCTGGCAGGCCTTTGCGGGCGCGGTCCAGGACCAGCGGCGGCTGGGACGCGTGCACTTGGCGGCCTTGGGGGTGGTGCGGGCTGCGGTCCGGGCGGTGTCAGCGCAGGAGGACGCGGTGGCAGCGGCGCGCCAGCGACTGCGCACCCTGCGCGTCAACGCCGCGCTCCCCGAGATCTCCCGGCATTTCACCGCTGCCGACTGGCTGGTGATCGCCGCCTATCTGGTGTTCACCACCGTGCTGGGCGCGATGTTGGCCGGCAAGCAGGCGACGATGCGGGATTTCTTCCTGGGCGGGCGCAAGCTGTCGTGGCCGGCTGTCTGCGGCTCGATCATCGCCACCGAACTGTCGGCGGCCACGTTCGTGATCGCCCCGGCCATCGCCTTTGCCAAGGGCGGGGATCTGACCTACCTGCAGTTGGGCATCGGCACCATCGTGGCGCGGTTCGTCATCGGGTACTTCTTCGTCCCCGCGTACTACGAGCGCGAGATCTACTCGCCCTACGAGTACATGGGGAACCGCCTGGGGCCCCGCGTGCACACGCTCACCTCCGCGCTGTTCATGGTCGGCGGGATACTGGCCCAGGGGGCGCGCGTGTACATCGCCGCCAAGGCCCTGCAGGTGGTCACGGGCACGGACCTCACCACCTCGGTGCTGATCATCGGAGGGGCGTCGGTGGCGTGGACGGTGATGGGCGGGATCACCACGGTGATCTGGACCGATGCCATCCAGTTCGCGCTGTTCAGCGCCGGCGCGCTCGCCGCGCTGGTGTTCGTGCACACCGAGATCGACGGAGGCCTGCTGGCGGTCATCGTTGAGGGCGCGCGCGCGGGCAAGCTGAACATCGTCAACCTCGACCTGAACACGCACGAGGCCTACACCCTCTGGTGCGGGCTTTTCGCCACGGGCTTCCTGACGCTGGCCTCGCACGGGACCGATCAGTTGATGGCCCAGCGCATGTTCACCTGCAGGAATCAGCACGAGGCGCGCAAGGCGGTGGTCTGGTCGAGCGTCTCGCAGGTGCTGACCGTGGTGCTCATGCTGGTCGGGGTCAGCCTCTTCGTGTACTACCGGTATCACCCGTTCAGCGCCCCGGGTCAGGTGGTGGTGGACGACGATGCGATGAAGGTCTTCGCCGTGTACATCGTCAGCGCGATGCCGGCCGGGCTGTCCGGACTGCTGATGGCGGCGCTGTTCGCCACGGCCATCTCCACGCTGGATTCCACGCTGGCAGCGCTGGCGCAGACCACCGTGTCGGTTTTCTATCGACCCCTGCTCAAGCCGCACGCCGAAGACGCCCACTACGTGCGGGTCTCCCGCTGGCTGGTGGTTCTGTGGGGCGTGCTGCTCACCGCCTTCGCCCTGTCGTGCGACGCGATCGCCCAGCGCTTCGGCGATCTGATCCAGTTCGCCTTGGCCATGGCCGCCTACACGTACGGGGCGCTGTTGGGCACCTTCCTGCTGGCGTTCTTGCCGACCGGACGGGACGATCTGGGATTGATGTGGGGCGTGCCGCTGTCGGTGCTGACCGTGTTCGCCTTCAACTGGCACCAGCCGCTGAGCCAATGGCTGGTGCTGCTGGCGTGCGCGGTGCTGGTGGTCCAGGCCTTCCGGCACTTGCGGGAGCAGCCGCAGAAGGTGCTGTACGTCGGCCTGGCCGCGGGGATGGTGCTGGTGATCAGCATGGCGGTGGTGGGCCGGAGCCCGGCCGGTGCGCCGCTCCACGTGACCTTGGCATGGCCGTGGCATTTCCCCATCGGCACGGCCGTGACCTTCGCGTTGGGGTACCTGGTGGGCAACCGCCGGTCCACGTGAGCGCACCGTGGCGCGCTGGTCCCCCTCTTGCCGCGCCCGAGCGGGGTCTCAGAAGAAGCGGCTCAGGCGCAGCACGACGCGGCGTCGGTAGGCATCCCCCGCCAAACACAGGCGGGTCCCCTGCAGACTCGCCTCGCTCGCGCCCAGCACCGGATCCGGCAGCTCTTCGGGGCTCGGGGTGCGCAGCAGATACAGGCCCGCCGCCACGCTGCCAGCCGCCAGGCCCAGCATGGCCTGGGTTCGCTTGTCGGCCCGCTGGCGTCCGGTCTTCCATACCTGGAGCTGCGCGGGCGAGCCGCCAGCGTCGATGCGTCGGCTCATCCTGTCCGCGCGGTCGTGGGCCTGCCATGATTCGCTGAGGAACCAGGCGGAGGAGGCCAGCGACAGGTACGCCCAGTGCCGGCGCGCCAGCAGCGGCAGCGCGGTGCCGGGCTGCACGGTGACCAGCAGGACGATGGCAGCGGTGATGGCGGCCACGGCCCGGTGGGCCGGTGGCTGGCCGGCACCGGCGGGCGGCTGGCGGACCAAGTGCTGGTTTGGTGGCGATGGATGGTCGCTGGGGCGCATGGTCACCGGTCTTTCGTTGTCGCAGCACCCGGCTCCAGGGGCTGGCCCATGGCCTGCTCGAGCTGCGCTAGCTGGATGTGGTAGCTGTAGATGGCCTGCACCAGATTGTTGCGCGCGGCGAACAGGCTGCTGCGCGCCTGCAGCCGTTCCAGGAACGTGCCGGTGCCTAGGGCGTACCGTTCCTCGGCCAGTTTGGCGCTCTCCTCGGCGGCGCGCACGGCGGCCTCGTTGGCGGCCACGCTGCGGAGATACCGCTGGACGTTGAGCACGGCCTGGCGCACCTCCAGCTCGATCTGCCGCTTGGCCTGCTCGAACGCTGCCAAGCTGCGCCGATAGTTCAGCGTCTGGGTCTGGACCGCGTGCTCGGTGCTCATGCGGTTGAAGATGGGGAAGCTCAGCCCGACGCGGAAACTGAGTCCGTAGTTCTTCAGCAGCAGATCCTCGACGCCGCCGAATTCCTCCTGATCGCTCAACGACCAACTGTACCCGGATCCGATGCTGACGCTGGGGTGGCGCACGCCGGCCCGGGTGCCGGCCAGTTGGGCCTTGGCCTCCAGCAGGGTCTCGCGCTGGGCGCGCAGCTCTGGGTGGCTGCTGAGCGCCCGAGCGATGGCTTCGTCCAAGGTCACCGGCAGCGGCCGGACAGCGAAGGTGGTGTCCGCCGGCACGATGTACGACGCTGGGGGCAGGGCGGTGACATAGGCCAGGTTGGCTCGGGCGATGGCCACCTGATTCTCGCGGTCGATGAGCGAGGCGCGCGCACTCTCCAGACTGGCGCGGGCAGCCAGCACGTCCGAAAGCGGCACGGCCCGCAGCTCGTACCGGGTCTGGGCGCGCCGCAGATCCTCCTCCACGGCGAGGATCTGTTCTTCCTGGACCTGCCGCAGCCGCTCGGCCTGCAGGAGGCTGAAATAGGCCTGGCGGGTTTGGAAGACCACCTGCTGCTCGGTCACCTGCACGTCCAGGTCAGCGGCCGCCAACGCATGCCGGCTGGCCTCGATGCTGGCCAGGCTGCGGCGATCGTACACGGTCATGTTGACGCTGGTGCCCAGCGACTGCGAGCCGCTGGTGTGGCTCTTCCCCAGCCTGCTGACGACCAATCCAGTGGCCTCGTCCACGTACGAGCCCTCGCGCGGACCGGTCAGCTGGCGCGACAGCCCGTAGCTGGCGCTGATGCTGGGCAGGAACGCGCAGCGCGCGTCGGCCAGCGCCACTTCGGCCGATTCCTGCCGGTACCGCTGCTGGACGATCTGGACGTTGTTCGCCAGGGCCCGCTCGACGCACTGGGCGAGCGTCAGGTGGAGCACCACGGTGTCCGTGGTGCGGCCAGAGGGGGCGGCCGGCGCACTGGCGTCCTGCGCCCCCGCTGCGGCGGCCGCCGTGGTCACGAGCACCAGGGCCCACCGTCGGCCTGCCTGCCAGCGCCGGCCCGCGGTGATCGGCGCGCGCGCACCGCGGCGCCGGGCGTCCGCGGCGAAGATCTGGGTAGCCACTGCAACCTCCTTTGTGACCTCGACGCCGCTCACGACAGGAATCGCTCGCGGTTGTCCAATTGCCGCAGCGCCAGGACGCCGGCCAGCAACGCGCCGGCCAGCAGCCCCAGGCGATTCAGCACGATGGTCTGCCGCCAGGTGCCCACGTCGGTGTCCAGCGGCGCGACGAACGGATTGAGGAACGGATAGTAGGGGGAGTGTCTGAGCGTGCCGGAAGCCAAGAAGAGCCCGACCAGCAGCGCCAAAGACAGCATCCCGGCGGTGTTGCTGCTGCGCGTCCACACGCTCACCAGCAGCGTCAATCCGAGCATGAACACAGCGGGTACCAACGCGTTGAGCGCGCCGCGCACGCACGGGAATTCGGCGAAGAGGAAGTAGGCGGCCGTGCTCATCGCCAGCAGCGTGACGGCCAGCGTGGCCACCAGGGCCAGCAGCCGCACGCCCCAGATGGTGTAGGGGGACGTGGCCGTGGTGAACAGGAGCTCCAGCGTGTTGCGCTCGCGCTCGCCGGCCACCAGGTCCATGCCGAGGTAGATGGCCAGCACCGCACCCGGCACCTCCACCAACACGAACAGCGCCTGTTCGACGCCGAATCCTTCCCCGGGGCGCAGCACCGCCAAGAGGTACAGGACGGCATAGTAGGCGACGCTGCCCAGCGCCATGAACGTCACCTTGCGGTGCAGCGCGATGCGCCCGCTGAGCCAGCACAAGCGGAGGAACGTGCCCACCAGCTGCCGCCACGTCAGCATGCCGCATCCCTCCTGTCGTCCAACAGGTGGATATAGGCGTCCTCCAAGGTCGGCTCCACTTGCTCGGCCTGGACGTCTGCCGGCGGCGCGTCGGCCAAGAAGCGCGCATGCACGCCGCTGCTGGTGCGCCGGTAGGTGACCAGGCGCAGCTCGGACGACAGCGCGGCGAAGCGCTCCGGCGGCAGCACCGCCTGCCAGACGCGGCCGGCGGCCAGCGCCCGCATCTTCTCGGGCGGGCCCGCGTACAGCACGCGGCCGCGGTGCAGCACGGCGAGGCGGCGGCAACTGCCGGCGATGTCCTCCACGATGTGGGTGGAGAAGATGACGATGCGGTCCTGGCTGATGCGCGCTAAAAGGTTGCGGAACCGGATCCGCTCCACCGGATCCAGGCCCGCGGTGGGTTCGTCCACCACCACGATGCGGGGCAGATGCAGCAGGGTCTGGGCGATGCCGACCCGTTGGCGCATGCCGCCCGAGAACGAGCCGATGCGATCGTGCTGCCGTTCGAGCAGATTGACCTGGCGCAGGCAGGCGCGCACGCGCTCGCGGCGTTCGCCTGGATCGCGGAAGCCTTCGAGCAGGGCCCGATAGTCCAAGTACTCGGCGGCGGTCATGTGGTCGTACAGCCCGAAGTGCTGCGGCAGGTAGCCGATCAGCCCCTGGGCGCTGCGGCTGCGGGTGACGTTCACGCCATCGATCAGCACCGATCCCGCGGTCGGCGCCAAGACTTGGCTGACCAGGCGCAGCAGCGTCGTCTTGCCGGCACCGTTGGGGCCGAGCAGACCGAACATGCCGCGGCCGATCTCCAGGTCGACCCCATCGAGCGCCAGGAAGGGCGCGGGTCCGATCCCGACGATGGGCAGGCGCACCGCAGCGCGGTACGCGGCCCGTCGCCACCAGGCCATCCGTCCGGCGATGGCCTGTGGATCCACCCTGCCGGCGCGCACCCTGGCCACCAGGATCTGGATGGCGAGCAGCACCGACCACACGGCGCCGGCTGCCAGCGTTACCGACACCAGCCTCAGGCGCACCTGGACATACGCGAAGAAGGCCGCGGCCAGCAGCCCGCGCCGCACGGTGAGCACCGAGCGGCGCTGCCCATCGTCCGCCGCCGTCTCGGCGCCTGGCTGCGGCGGGCCACCGAGCACCGTCGGCGTCCGGGCGCCCCCGCGCGGAGTCGGGCGTTTCCTCGCCCAGACCAGCAGCACGCAGTCGACCACATGGCCCGCCAAGCCCCAGGTGGCCAGCGCCAGCAGGAAGACCCACAGCGGATCGCGGAAATACGTGTGCAGGTACCCGCACAGGCCCAGCAGCGGCAGCTTCCACCACAGGCTGTCGCGCACGCCGGCCACATCCACCGGATCCAGGCCGGCAAGGCGCAGCCGGTGCGCGCGCCGTTCCCAGCGGGCCCATTCCCGGCGCAGCTTGCCCGGCGCGCCGTACGCCTTGGTCAACGTGCGCAACTGGACCACCTCCACCGGGCCGGGAACCTGGCGCCGGGCCAGACGCGCGCGGTGCAGGCACTGCCCACCCCAGACCAAGGCGAGCAACGCGGCCCAGACGGGCAGGATGAGGAAGGCCGTCCAGAACAGGCTGCCGTACGCCGCATGGACCGCGTACGTGGCTGCGGCGGTCAGGCCGGTGGCGGCCGCGACTCCCAGCGTGCCCAGGCTGCGGAGCCAGGCGCGCACCTGTTCGAGCCCCATGTACGCCGCGGGCAGCACGACCAGCGTGGCCACCATGGACAGCGACAGACCGCCGAGCACGGTGATGGCGAACGGGGGCCAGATCTCGTAGTCGCCGCCGTACTCCAGGGCCAGCGGCAGCACCCCCAACAGCGTGGTGGCCGAGGTCATCAGGATGGGCCGCACGCGGGACAGGCCGCCGACCAACACGGCGCGTTCGCGGCGGAAGCCGCGCCGAAAGCGCAGGTGGTTGGTGGCGTCGACCAGGATGATGCCGTTGTTCACCGCGATGCCGAGCAGCACGATGAAGCCCAGCAGGGCCATGGGGCCGGCCGTGGAGGTCAGCCCGGTGTGCGACAGCAGCAGCGCCCAGCACGAGCCGATCACCGCGGTGGGGAGCGTGCAGAAGATGATCAGGGGCGAGGCCAGCGACTCGAACAGCGAGGCCAGGACCATGTACACCAGCACCGCGGCGATGCCCATCATCCAGTAGTACACGGTGTCGGTGGTCGCCTGAACCATCTCCACGCTGTACCCTTCGGGCAGCTCCAGGCTGTGCACCGTGGCGCGGACCAGTTGGCGGGCCCGCTCCAGCTGCGGCTGCGACTCCAGCACGTCGGTGGTGAAGCGATACGAGACCACCACGCGCCGCGTCTGGCCCGTGCGCTGGATCGCGGCGCGACCCTCGTCGGTGCGCACCCGGGCGAGCTCGGTCAGCGGCGCGAAGCCACTGCGAGCCGGCACCGGCAACTGGCGCAGCGTGGTCAGCCCCGCCGTCTGCTCTTCCGGGTTCTCCGTGGGCCGGATCTCGATGGCGATCTCCGTGCCGTCGGGTTCCAGCAGCCCGGTGCGCGCCTGCGATCCCTGCACGGTGGCTTCCTGGATGGCGGTGAGCACGTCGCGCACGGCCACGCCGCGATCGAACAGAGGCATCTTGGCGGGAATCACCTGCACCTCGGGAGTGCTCCGTTGGGCATCCGAGCGAGCGCTGTTGGTCTCGATCTCCTCCAGCTGCGACAACTGATACACCAGGTTCTCGGCGATCGTCTGCAGGGTCGTCAGATCGTACCCGCGGATGATCACCTGCTCGGCAGCCGTGCCCGTCTGCAGGTTGAAGCCACCGGACTGCCGCCGCAGCCCACCGCTGCCGCGCGCGCCGGCGGCGCGCGCGGGCGCTTCGTACCCAATGGTGGCTCCCGAGATGCCGGCCAGGGCCTTGTCCAACTGCCGGCGGATCTCCACCGCCGTCATCTGTTCCGGACGCTCGGCGCGTGGCTGGAGCAGCACGGTGACGCTGCCACTGCCTTCCTGCACGCTGCTGGTGAAGCGCAGCACGCCCGGCAGCTCCTGGACCGCGGCTTCGAGCTGGCGCACGATCTCGTCGGTGGCCTCCAGGGTGGCGCCCTCGCCCAGCGTCGCGTACACCGTGAACTGGCTCTCCTCCCGCACCGGCTCCTGCTGGAGCATGAGGAAGTAGGAGGCCACCAGGGTCGCGGCGAGCACGGCAACCAGCCCGATGGCCAGGCGGGCGCGGTGCCGCAGGCACGCCTTCAGGACGACCACATAGGCCTCCGTCAGCCGGCCCGTGTGCACCGCTGCGGGCATCCCGTGCACCAAGGCGCGCGCGGCTATGGCGGGCACGAGCGTCAGCGCTACCACCAACGACGCCAGCAGCGGGAAGGTGATCGACAGGGCCAACTGGCGCAGGATGTCCTGGTAGTCGCTGTGGACGTAGACCACAGGCAGAAAGACCAGCACGGTGGTCGCCGTCGAGGCGATCACCGCCCGGCTCACCTCTTCTGCCCCGTCGCGGGCGGCCGCGACGGCCGGCTTGCCGCGTTCGTAGTGCTTGAAGATGCTCTCCATGACCACGATGCTGTTGTCGGTGAGCATCCCCATAGCCAAGGCCAGCCCGCACAGGGACAGCACGTTCAGACTCAGGTGCCAAGCGTACATGAGGTTGAACGTGACCAGCAGCGAGGCCGGCACCGCCACCAGCAGCACGGCGACGAAGCGCAGGTTGCGCAGGAACACGAACAGGACGCCCAGGCCCAATGCCAGCCCGACCAACGCCGCCTTCTGCAGGGTGCGCAGCGCCTTCTGCATCACCTCGGCTTGGTTGGAGGTGACCAGCAGTTTGATCCCGTCGGCGGCGTACCGCTGGTTCAGTCGGGCGATGGTGGCCTGCACCTGTTCGGCCACGCCGATGAGATTGGCCTCGTCCTCCTTCTGCAGGCGCAAGGCCACGGCTGCCTTGCCGTTGATGCGGCTCAGGTCGGTACGGGTCTGCAGTCCCAGCCGCACGTCCGCCACGTCCTGCAGGTACAGCGGTCCTGTCGGGCGGATCACCAGGCGCCGCAGTTGCGCCACATCCGTGCACTGGGTCTGGGCACTGACCGGATACACCTGGGTGCCGTCGTACACCTGGCCCAGGTGGGCGCGGGGGCGATTGGCGTTGGCGATGGCGCTGGTCAGCGAGCCCATGGTGAGGCCGTGGGCTTCCAGCGCCGGCAGACGGGCGATGACCTCGACCGCACGGCGCTGCCCGCCCATCACCGTGGCGCTGACGATCCCCTCCACGGCCTCCAGCTCGGGAGCGATCTTCTCCTCGGCGAAATCGCGGAGCCAGTTGATGTCGCCCTCGCCCAGCACCTGCAACTCCATGATGGTCGCGCTGAGGTCGCTGGCATCGAAGCGCTGGACAGTGGCCGTGGTCTGTGCGGGGAGGGTCGGCAGCAGCTGCGCCAGACGGCTCTGGACCTGCAGGGCGGCGAACTTCATGTCGGTACCGGGACGGTAGGAGATGCGCACCGTGCCCCGGGCCTGCGTCGCCGTGGACTCGAGCTGGAGGACCCCCGGCAGCTTGCCGATTTCGCCTTCCGCTGGGATGACCAGATCCTGCTCGATCTGCTCGGGTGACGCGCCGCGCAGCCCCAGGGCGACGTAGACCTCCGGATATACCACTTCCGGCATCAGCTCCACGGGCAGCTTGCCGAGAGAGACCAGGCCGAGCAGGCCCGCGGCCGCGAAGACCATGGCCGTGGTGACCGGGCGGCGGATCGAGAGCGCGGCCAGGCTCACCGTGGCCTCCTGCTGCCGGGGTCAGCACCGCGGCGCTTCATCGTGCCCTCCGCGAGCGGAGTCGTTCGATCGTCTCGTACACCACCGGAATGACTACCAGCGTCATCAAGGTGGAGGTGACCAGGCCGCCAATGACGGCGATAGCCATGGGAGCGCGCAGACGGGAGCCTTCGCCGACGCCGAAGGCCATGGGCAGCAGGGCCAGGATGGTGGTGGCGCTGGTCATGAGGATGGGCCGCAGGCGATCCTGGGCCGCCTGCAGCACGGCCGCCCGCACGCTGGCCAGCGTCCCCCGGAGCTGGTTGATCCGATCCACCAGGATGATGGCGTCGTTCACCGCTATCCCGGCCAGCATGATGATGCCGATGAAGCCCATGACGCTCAGCGGCTGGCCGGTGAGCACGAAGGCCAGCACTACCCCGATCCCTGCTAGCGGCACGCTGAACATGACCGTGAACGGATGCACCAGCGACTCGAACAGCGAGGCCATGACCATGTACACCAGCACGACGGACAGGATCAGGGCGAATTCCAGGCTCCCGAACGATTCCGTGCGTTCGCGCTCCTCGCCGGCCAGCGTCACGCGGTAGCCCGGCGGGACCTCGGTGGCGGCCAGCACGTGCCGCACCTGCGCTACCGCGTCTCCCAGCGGAGCGTCTTCCGCCACGTACGCCGACACCCGTCCCAACCGGCGCTGCTCGGCGCGCAGGATCTCGCGCGGTCCCACCACCAGCCGGGGGGCGGCGACGTCTCCCAGCGTCAACCGCGCGCCGTTGGCGCCCTCCAGCGGCAACTGCCGCAGGGCGCGCAGATCCACCGGGGCGAAGCCCACGCGGATGGTCCGGCTGCGCTGCTCGGCGGCTAGCTCGCCGGCCACCTGGCCGCTCAGCCGGCGCTCGATCTCGGCCAGCAGACCCTGGGCCGTCAGGCCGAAGGCGGCCGCTATCTCGGGGCGCAGGTTGAGATCCACCTCGGGCTGGCCGCCCTGGAAATTGGTGCTCACGTTGTACACCGCAGGCAGCGCCTCCAACTGCTGCTGGAGTTGGGTGGTCAAGCTCTGCAGCAGACCGAGGTCCTCGCCGCTGATCTCCACCTGAATGGGCGCACCCTGGCTGGCCAGCAGTTCCTCCAAGGCAGTGTCGTGGAGGCGGTACTGGACGGTGAGCTCCGGGATCTCCTGGAAGCGCGCGTCCAGCGCCGCCAGCAGCGCCCCGGTGTCCGTCCCGGGGCGGATGGCCACCGACAGCGTGGCGCGGTTGGGGCCGCTGGCCGTGCCCAGATCTGCGGTCTGCGTGGGATCCACTCCGGCGCGCTGGTACACGTGCAGCACGCGGTCGCCGGCGATCTGCTGGATCATCTGGCGGACACGCTGGGCGACCTGGTCGGTGACCTCCAGCCGGTAGCCCTCGGGCAGCGCCAGCTCGAGGTGCACCAGTCCGCGGCTCTCCTTGGGGACGAACTCGGTGTGCAGTTGTCCGGCCGCCAGCGCGGTGAGCCCGAGGATGACGATCAGCCCTCCGAACACGGTGGTGCGATGGTCCAGCAGCCAGCCCAGAGCGGCCTGGTACCGGGGCCAGCGCACGCCGCCTTGCCTGAGCGGGCGCGGGCGCAACACGCGCGCTGTCAGCATGGGAACCGTGGTCGTGGCCACCAGCAGTGAGGCCAGCAGCGCGAAGGTGACCGTCCACGCTTGATCGCGGAACAGCTCGCCGGTGATCCCCGAGACGTAGACCACCGGCAGGAACACCGCGATGGTGGTCAGCGTCGAGGCGAGGATGGCCACGCTGACCTCGGCGGTTCCTGCGGCCGCGGCCGTGGGCGCATCGGCGCCCAGTTCGAATCGGCGGTAGATGTTCTCGACGACCACGATGGCGTTGTCGACCAGCATGCCGGCCCCGAGCGCCAGGCCGCCCAGGGTCATGATGTTGAGCGTCAGGCCCTGGAAGTACATCAGGGTGAACGTGGCCAACACGGAGATGGGGATGGCCAGGCCGACCACCAGCGTGATCGGCACCTGGCGCATGAACAGCAGCAGGACGCCCACGGCCAGCAGGGCGCCGATCACGGCTGCCTGTTCGACTTGGCCGATGGCGTCTTCGATGAAGGTGGCCTGGTTTTCGACGATGGTCAGCCGCAGCTCGGGCAGATCGGCCTGCAGCTCCCCGAGGGCCCCCAACACGGTCCGCACCACGCTGACCGTGTTCGCGTCCGCTTCCTTGTAGATCGCCAGACCGGCGCATTCGTGGCCGTCCAGGCGCACGATGGTCTGCCGATCCTGGTACGCCAGCTCCACGCGGCCGACATCGCGCACGAAGACGGGCATGCGCATGGCAGCGCTGTCGCCCACGGTGCCGCGACGTTCGCCGACGATGACCTCGAGCACATCGTCGACGGTGGCCAGCCGGCCCAGCCCCTTGACCTGGTAGGACTGCTGGCCGTCGCGCAGGGTGCCGCCGGACACGTCCGCGTTGGCCGCCTGCAGCCGCTGCACGACCTGCGCGGCCGTCACCCCGAAGGCCTCCAGCAGGTAGTCCTCAAGGACGACGCGGATCTCCTTTTCGGCGCCCCCCTCGATCTCGGCGGAGGCCACCCCGGCCAGCGCCTCGAGTTTGGGCTTGAGCGTCGTCTCGATCGTGCCCACCAGCAGATCCAGGTCGCTGCTGCTGGTCTGTTCGACGGCCAAGCGCATGATCGGCAGGGCGCGCGGGTCGCTCTGCCGGACATCGAGCAGGTCCACGTCCTCGTCGGCGGCGTACTGGGCGGTGCGCTTCTGCACGTCCAGCAGCGCGAAATCCATGTCCGCGTCCCAGTCGAACTCGGCCACGACCACCGACTGCCCGGTGCGCGTGACGGAGTACACCCGCCGCACGCCGCTGACGGTGCTGATGTCCCGCTCGAGGCTGCGGGTGTAGCGCTCCTCCATCTCCTGCGGCGAACGGCCCGCTGCCTCCAGGTCGACCGTGATCACGGGCGTGCGCAGATTGGGCAGCAAGTCCGTGCCGAGGCGCTGCACCGAAATCACGCCCAGCAGCACGATCGCCAGGGTGCCCATGGCGATCGTCACCGGGTAGCGCGTGGCGAAGCGAGGTAGAGACATGCGAGGCTGCTCCGACGGTCTCAACGCGGTCCTGGCGACCCGCCTGGGGCATTGGTGGGGGCGTTGGCGACCTGCACGCGCGTGCGCGGCCGCAGCGTCTCGTAGTTGCTGGTGATCAACCGCTCGCCTTCCTCCAGGCCGGAGATCACCTCGACGTTCTGGGCGTCTTCCAGGCCGGTCTCGATGAGGCGCATCTCGGCCCGCGCGCCCTCCTCGACGAACACGACCTTGCGGTTCTGGCGCGTCAGCACCAACTGCCGCGGCACCACGACCACGTCCGCCCGCCGATCGGTGACCACTTCGGCCTGCACGAACATGCCCGGGCGCAGCCGCAGGTCGGGGTTGGGGATGGTGGCGCGCACCATGAAGGTCCGGGTAGCCGGGTCCACGGCTGGATCCACCGCGGTGATCCGGCCGGTGAAGACCTCCCCGGGGAAGGCGTAGTTGCTCACCCGGACCGGACTGGCCTGGGTCACCGCGCGGATGTGGGCGCTGGGTATCTGCAGGTCGACGACCACTTGCTCATAGTCCATCACGGTGCAGACCGTCAGTCCCTGTTCGGCCAGAGTGCCGGGCGTGACCGTGGTCAGGCCGGTGACGAATCCGGAGATCGGCGTGACCCCGTGCAGCTTGGCCAACTGGATGAGCGCGTTCTGGTACTCGCTCTCCGCGTCTGCCAGCGCCTTGCGGGCGGTCTGCGCGTCCAGCTCGACGGCCAGTCCGCGCGCCACCAGAGCCTCCTGCTCCGCCAGGGTGCGGCGCGCGTTCGCCACCGCCAGCTCGCGGGAATGCAGACGCGCGGCGGCGACCAGCTCGTCATTGACCAGCTCGAAGAGGGTGTCGCCGGCAGCGACCCGAGTGCCCTCCAGCAGCGCGGCCGCCCCGCGCGGCGGGCGCAGCAGCAGGCGGCCGCGGACTTCGGTGACCAGGGTGGCCTGGCGCACGGCGCGCAGCGTGCCCGTCACCGCGACGACGGACTCGATCGTGCCGCGGCCGACGGGCTGCACGGTGACGGGCACGGTCAGATCCACGTTCCACTCTTCGGTCTGTCGGGTACAGCTCGCCAGCGTGGCCCCCGTGGCCAGCAGCAAGACCAGGCGGTGCACCCCATGGCTTCGGTTCACGTCGCACCTCGTCCGTGGTTGTCGGTGGGTGTCGTCAGAAGAAGCGCCGCAGAACGCCGCCAAGACCTCCCTCCGGCGGTGGCATGGGTCCCAGCGGCTGTGGCTGCCCGCGGCCACCGGTTCGCTGGCCGCTTGGTCTCGGCCCGAACGCCCCGAAGCTCATCACGTCTTCCTCGTACGCCGCGGCCGGGTTCTGCGGATCCACGTAGCGCCAGCGCACCGCGTCGGCGTACAGGCGGCCATCTGCCAGATCGGACAGCTCGACCACAGCCTCCTGACCGGCTGCGTAGCGGAATCTGCCCAGCAGGTTCCAGCCGCCGCTGAGGTCGTCGCTGCGCAGGCGCAGGGTGTCGGTGCCGCCGGCATGGGTCACGGTCAGCGTGAACCTGCTGGCCAGATTCAGGCCGAACCGCCGGCCGAACATGGACGGGACGAAGTAGTAGGCCACGTCGTACTCGCCGCCGTTGGGCAGAACCGTCCGCCAGACCGCCGGCTGGGCCCCATCCCCGGGGGCCTTGTGGGCGAAACTGGTGGTGTATCGGCCAAAGGCGAACGGCATCTCGCGCACCTCCCAGTTGCCGCCCTTCAACCCGGGACGCAGGTAGCGCCGGGCGCGGCGCACGGGCATGGAGAAGCCTTCATCCTCGTTGTCGACGATGATCTCGGAGACGATGCGCTCGTGCTCGGGCACCAGGCGGACATAGGACCGCGGGCGGTCGTCGTACACCTGTTCGGGGACGCTTACCGGCGCCATCAGCACGCGTCTGTTCTTGGCGAAGAAGGGCTCTACCATGACGGTGAAGGGGCGTTCCCAGAGGATCGTGCCGATCTCCACTTCCTGCCCGCCGGGGATCTCGACGGCTTTGACCGCCTCGTCCTGGCGGCTGCGCACGGTGACCTGCACGAAGCCGCGGCCGGGCTCCCCGTTGCGGATGCGCACGACGACCTGGTACACGATCGAACCCCAGCCATCGTCGACCTTGCGGCCGGTGGCGCGGGTGAGCGTAAACCCCGGGATGTGGGTGCCCTGCAGCCAATCGTGCACCAGCCCGCGCAGGTCCACGCCGCTGACCGCGCCGCTGTCCGCCAGGGCGGCGGTCGCAAAGGTCGAGAACGAGACGGTGGCGAAGCGGCTGGCTGTGGCCAGGTCGCCGAGAAGCTGGCGGAACGTGTCGGCGCCCAGCACGGCGCGGATCATGCCGAACAGCGGCTTACCCTTGGCCTGCAGCACCGACCGGTAGAGTTCGGGGTCGACGCCGGCATCCAGCTCGGTCAGCGAGTGCTGCTGCATCTGCAGCAGCAGCGTGTCCCAACTGGCCGCCGCCGTCGCCTGGGCGCCCGGCAGGCCCGGCGGGCGCAGGCCGCGCATCCAGCCGCGCCGACCGCCGGCGAACAGGGTGCGTAGGTCCGTGCCGGCCTGCTCCTGCAGGAACAGCGGCAGGCTCCGTTCCATGAGCGGCGCCAACCGGTCGACGAAGCGCCGCTCGAAGTTCCACAGTTGCAGCACGGGACTGCGGAACAAGCCGCTGCGCTGCTGCTCCGTCCCCAGGAAATCCTCGAAGATCGCCTGCAGCAGCAGCTCGGCCTTGGCCTCGGCCGGATCCACATTGCCGCCGAAGCGCTCCATGCGGAAGCGCAGATCCCTGGCGAAATCGTGCGCCAACAGCACGTCCTCTTCGATCATCAGGATGCCCGGCTGTGCCAACCCGTCGCTCTCGCGCCAGCCTTCGTAGTACCACTGCACGAGGAACGGCACTTCGATCACGCTCAGACTCGGGTACGGGTACGGCAGGCCGGTCTCCTGTTCGAGGGCGTCGAGCAGTTGCTCCAGCGCCTTGACGATCTGGGCCTGCGCGTCCGCGAAGAAGTCGAGCTGGCGCCGATGGGCCGGGTGCACGTACGCGGCGCACTCGATCCCGTGCAGCGTGCCCCGCCAGTGGACGTACTCGCCGGCGTGCAGCGACAGCACCGGCACGGGGTGATCCGCCTGCCAGCGGACACGCTGACGCCCGCGGGCCGCGGGCACCGCCCCGTCCTCCACTCGCCGGCCCTGGGTGATGGCGTCCAGTCCCGCCGGCAGATCGACGGTGATCTCTGCTGTGGCGTACTGCTGCGGGCGCGTGCCTGCGGCCGTGTACCAGCCGCCAGGGATGGGGTACCACAGGCTCCTCGGCGGCAGGTAGACCGAGCGCGGCCGGATCCAGGCGGGCAGATCTCCCTTCATGAAGCTCCACCGGCCCTTGCGCAGCCGCGGCGCATTGCGGCGCAGATCGAAGGCGTTGGGGTCGATCTGGCCGTCGTACTCCAGCAGCACGACGGTGCTGTCGCCGGGCCGCAGCGGCGCCGGCAGCGCCACGGCGACGGCGGCCGCACCGCGCGTCCATGGCCACGGCGTGCCGTCTGCACCAGCAGTGCGGCGGACGCGCAGCCCTGGATTCAGCGTGAAGACCAGGCTGTCGACAGGGTCTGGGTAGGGGTTGCGGCAGTGGAGCATGGCGCGCACCGCCAGCGGTGCCTGGCGGCCGCGCAGGACGACGTCGAGCCGATAGTGCGTCACCTCGACCGGAGGGGCCAGCCCCGCCTGCTCGTGCAGCAGGGTTTGGCGGCGAGCGGCCAATGCCCGGTCCTGGTGCTCCGCGTGGAGCACCACCAACACGACCGCCGCCAGACCAGCGGCGACCAGCCCGCGGGTGATGGCCGCGGCCCGGCGCGAGTGCGGCAGGCGCGGGTAGAGCAGGGCTGCAGCGGCCAGCGACGGCACCGCGAGCAGCACGTACAGGACCCGCTGCTCGATCAGGCGCCCGAGATCTCCCAGGCCGACCAGATCCGAGTAGTACAGAGGCGCGAAGAAGGCGCCAAAGTCGAAGATCCCGCCGTGCCGCTGGCCGAGGAAAAACAGCACGGCGAGGGTGTAGGCGATGGCGATCAAGCTCACCGCGGCCTGCTGGCGCAGCAGCGCTCCCAGCAGGAAGGTCAGGGCTACCATGTACAACAGCGCCGGCAGCGTCATCAGGAGCAGATAGCTCAGGTACGGCGCCAAGGCGAAGGGGGTGCCGGTCACGCTCATCTTCGCCGCCTGCACGGCCATGGTCAGCAGCAACACGACCAGGCTCAGAGCGCCCAGCGCGGCGACTACCCCGAAGTACTTGCCGGCCACCAGCTCCACGGTGGCCACCGGGCGCGCCGCGAGGACTTCGGCCACGTGCACCCGTTCGTCCTGGGCGCGGAAGTCGCCGACCAGCAGCGCCACCAAGACCGCCTGCAGGTAGCTGTACACGTAGAAGGGGACGAAGGCGCCCAGCGCCGACCCCGCACCCAGCACCAGCCCCTGCGCCTCCAGCACCGCCAGCAGGATGCCGATCACCAAGGGGATGGCGACGCCGACCGCACCGAGCACGCGGAACCGCGTCGCGCGCATCAGCATGATGCACTCGTACCGGGCCACGTCGAGGATATGGCGGACGGCGCTCATCATCC
>Ga0067045_1028905_pt1 | contig 25992 bp, 27 predicted proteins | sample TerdegcTABiofilm_FD_59184 | JGI IMG/M metagenome (GOLD analysis project Ga0067045, IMG submission 59184) | Combined Assembly of (Gp0054472, Gp0054536) Wastewater bioreactor microbial communities from Singapore -Terephthalate degrading... | reverse complement strand
GCAGTTGAACCATAGCCTTAAACACCTCATCAAATTTTTTTATTATCTGATTGATGCAACGTAAACGTTACATCCATTTACGCCTTTTAGAACCGCTACTATTGTTGTCATCACCCTGCTGTGATTTCTTTAACAGACGATCCAGCTCGGATAAGCTTTTCATTAAATTATAAAAACCTGCTCCCATTCCAATAATAGTTCCAATAACTACAAAAACTGGACTGCTATTGAAATGTTTATCAAGTAAAAACCCACCATAAAGAAAAACAAGAATCGTAATTGCTAACTGAATGCCTATGGTTGAATATGCAAGTATGATTCTTGTGATATCCCTTTTCACTTAAACCTCAGGTTCAAACACTGAATTCCATACAAGCACCACACCTTTTTTTGTCAACAAAATAAGTCTGAATTTTTTTAAAAAAATTATTATTGTTATAATATACAATTTTTTGTATTTATGATGCTTACTTTTGAATTTATTAATATTAACTACTATCATGCACAAACCAAATAAAAAAATTTATGTATGCATATTGATTTATAATTATTCATATCGTTAAAGAATAATCGGCCAGTTGAAGTAGAAAACCCTTAATTTAGATATTATTTTTTTTCTTTTCAGAGTCGATAAATTAAAATGTGTAACAACATCATTATCATTGAGGAATAGTAATGAAATTATCTGTAAAGCTAATTGAGAAAAACAATGAATTTATTGCAACTTGCCCTGAACTAGATATCAGTTGTTACGCTTCAAACAAAATTGAAGCAATAAAAAGAATCCAGAGTATACTTTATTTTTATATGCAATCGGCTCAGGAGTTAGGATTTTCAGTTGAAAATTTTGAAACAATAGATGTTGATGGCAAACACTATCTCTTTAACTATGATATCTACCCACCATTAAATTCCACAATGCATTAAGCATGAGGCTGGCCTACCGCCCAACCTCATGCATTCATGCCTTTTAACTATTCAATTATTTTCCTTCAAGCTCATCTTCATGTATGGTAAACTTATTTATATGCAACATATCTCTCTTCCATTTTGCTAAATTTTCAGCTCTTTTTTTTCTGTAAAGCATGCTTTCTATTTGATCTTTAACCTTTTCAAAGGGTATAAGTTGTTTTATCTGTTTACCCTTTTGGTTTACAAACGTGGTGAAACGTGTGTCTTTGTATTTTTCATATTCATCGCGAATTTCTTTGGGAGTAATAGAAATACCCCGCTCACCTATATAATCCAAATATTCTTTAGCAAAGAGCATATTTTTTCTTTTCTGGAATTCTTTTTGAAGTTCCTCGTTTGTTTGTAAATTCTCTTTTACTGCTTCCCTTCTCAGCAATGCAACTTTAAATGCATTTTTTGCAATATCGATTCTTTTTGTATCATCTATAGTGGCTTTTGATAATGGACTCCCCTTGTGCTGAAAATATGAAATTCTTTTTTCAAGATCTGCAACTGTAAAGGAACTATCTCCAACCTTAAAAATCACATCTTTTGGATTTTTGCTTTTACAATTCTTCTCATTAAACTGGACATCAGTTGAACTCATCAATTTTTCAATATAATTGTTTGAAGCCTTTCGCAAGAGGATCTGTTCAAGCCTTTTTGCCTGCATTTCATCTTTTATTATTTTATTCAGATTTTTTTTGGTTAGTTCCTGTTTATCGACCAATTGAATAATGTAAATCCCCTGCTGGGTTTTAATTGGACTTTCAATAATGCCTGATTTACTTTTTTCAATAGTTGAAGCAACTTCAAGTGGGAGCATATCTTTTACAACATAACCAATATCACCGCCATTCTTTTTTGAAAAATCATCAGAATACATTTTTGCCAGTTCTTCAAATTTTTCTCCACTCTTTATTTTCCCAATTATTTCCTTTGCCTTATTCTCAGCTTCACTGTATGCTTTTTCAAGCTCAGAGGCTGACAAATTTACACGTTTATTATTAACAATCTTAAAATCTCTTACTCGTAAAAGTATTTGTTTAATATGATATGCAAGCTCATTAAATTCTGCTTTGTCCTTAATTTCCTTATTATATAAATGCTTAAGCAAAATAGATTCATACGCCATATCTTCAAGAAACTTGTACTTTTCTGTTTCAATTAGATTTTCTTTTTGGGCCTCTTGTAGAGCAATATTTTCAATAGCCATCATTTCTAATTTATCTTTTTGCTGTTTTTTGCTTTTGAGTATTGCTTCTACTGAAAATTGCTTATCTTCTAACCACTCCTTAAACTGGCCTCTGGTTATTTTTACACCATCGTATGTTGCAAGCACATCCGAACTACACTTGCATCCTACAAAACTAACAACTATACCCATAACACATGCTACCAATAATAATCTCTTCATATAAATACTCCTGATTTTAAAATATACAATAATTAATATTTTTTATACTACAACATAAATATTAATATATAAATTATTTTTATAATTTTTTTACACCATACATAGCATTATATTTATTTTTGCAATAAAGTTTTTTAATAAAATTAATATTCTTTAATACGTATTGTACAATCCGATTTTTCATAAATTTATCAATATAAAAAATAAGGTTATTTGTTTAACATCCACATCAATATAATCTCAAATAAGTTCCTATGTATTTTATTTGATAAATAAAAAATTTATTTCAAATACTATTGACAGAATTCACCATACTATCATAGGATTTACAATAACATTATATTACGAAATTATTGATTAATGCCTATGCGAGACAAAGCTTTTTACAGAAATAAATTGTATACACTATTACATCAGGATCATTCCTTTGATTGTGAAACATTAATTGAATATGGCTATGATGCAATTGAAAAAGGAAATTTCAGAAAAGCATTCAGGCTTTTTGCCTTAGGATACCGTTTAATCGGCAATCACCCCGAAATACTCAATGGATTAGGCCTGACACTTTGCGAAATGGGAAAATTAAAGTTTTCTAAAAATTTTCTGCTGTTTGCATTAAAAAAATTTCCAGATAATGTTTTTATTTTATCAAATTTAGCAACTGTTTATTTTGAAGAATATGATTATGATAAGGCAATATACTTTTATACACGGGCAATCAATGTAGACCCATTCTTTACTGAAGCACATATAAATCTTATCAATGTATATTTTGAACGCGGTGATATTTTCATGGCATACATAGCATGTCTAGATCTTCTTAAGAAAGATCCGAATAATTATGAAGTTCAGGAATTGTGTAACGATATTATACTGAATATGGGATTATCATTAGTATAATGTTAGCGTGATGGTAATTCATCACTGATATCTATTTTCCATTTCCCATCCTCTTTTACCAATGTCTGGACAACCTCAAGACCAATTGCATTTTGCTTTTTATGTTTTATACACTGCAAGGTTACAGTTGCTTTATTATCTGTTTTTTCAAGCTTAACAACATCCCACGCTGCATCTGCATCATGGTGAACCCATATAAATGGGTACACACTTCCATAATTTTTTTTCATGTTTTCAATGCGCCTTTGTGATGCACTGTTTAAAAAATTAAATAATTGTTTTTCATCAGTAGTTGTGAGATAGCGTATTGCAATCATTGCTGCATCATCAACCGGTTCCTTTGTACATGAAGTAAACCAGGAAACAATTACTAGCAATAGTATTCCTGATAGAAAGCCAGTATATTTAATTAATTTCTGCATGTGTTTGTATAAATACCTTTAATTACTTTTCATCATTGTGCTCAATCGCAAAGACTTGCGATAGAAATGATTATTAATTCACAGTAGATACACTGCGTTGAACTATCGCCCCTATATTATTCCCATGATTTGCGATACGACAGTCGTTCTTTCAGTGTATAAAAGTCACTCCCCTTGGGCACGTCACGAAGGCGCGTTTTCAGAGTTTCTGGATCTATAAGCTCACTGAATGGAACAGCTTTAAGGTCAAAATTGTCAGTAACCGAAACCATTACGCCAAACATATTTTCACTATAAAATTTATACGCACCATATCCCAACATGGCTCCCAGCACCACATCAAAGCTTATTGGAGGAGCAGAACGTGTTTCATAACCAATCTGTTTGGCCACGATCTTTACTTCCATACCTGTCTTTTCTTGATAGCGCTTTTTCACATGCTCAGCCAGTATTTCGCCAATTTTTGCTTCACGGTATAATATATTACCATGTTTGTCAGTGTGTTTTGGCTTGTATTCATCGGGCAACTTATCCACAATTCCTTCTGAAACTGCAATGACACCGTAAGGGCGGCGGTTGTTTTCACGTGCCAGTATTACATTGGTTATCTTTTCCACAAGCACCTCTATATCAAGAACATCCTCATCAATATCTTCAGCTGCAACCATCATAATTGCCTCTGCTGCTATACCTGCAGCATAGGTGATCCAACCCGCTTTCCGTCCCATAAGCTCAACAATAAAAAAGCTATCCGTTGCCTGGGCATCAGCTTTGAGGTTTAACATCATCTTCTGTGCAGTATCAACCGCAGTCCAGTATCCAAACGTCCATGGTATACCATAATAGTCATTATCTATGGTTTTTGGTATGTGTATTACAGGATAGCCCATAAGATTAAGGAAGTTTGCTGTCTTTAACGTATCATCACCACCAATGGATATTAGAGCACCAATCTTTAAGTACTCAAATGCATCCAGTATATTTTTTAGCTTTTTATTTTTTTCAGCATTTTGCAAATCATCAAGTGTTTTGATATCCTTTCCAGGATTTGCACGAGAAGTTTTAAGGTAGATCCCTCGTTCATTACGGACATGAGTAATATTGTAATCTAACTCCTCGTAGTGGACACCTTTCTTTATCTTGGGATAATTAATGTTAAAATCCTGCAAAAACTCATACCCTCGGTAAAAACCAATCACCGGTATACCATTATCCAAAAAATTCAATGCCACTGATGATATAACCGTATTGGCACTTGGGGCTGGGCCTCCGGAAAAAAGCATACCTATCTTTTTATACGCAGGACGCAATTTCATAATACAATCCCCTTACTATAAATTCAATCCCAAACAATCCCAGTTATATAATACGTGTATTTATTTTTAATAGCAATTATTTTTTTATGGCTTCAACACAATCAATGCATCAACAGCAACCGGCTTATTACCATCAATAATAACAGGATTTATGTCAACTTCGGCGATTTCTTCATATTTGCTGACAAGCTCACTTAACCCTACCAGTGCCTTTGCCAGTGATTCCCTGTCAACGGCGGGCGAGCCTCTGAATGGTCCTAATAATTTTTTTGTTCGGAGTTCATCCATCATTTCATAAGCATCAAGTTCAGTAATTGGTGCTACTCTAAATGATACATCCTGCAGTGCCTCAGTGAACACTCCACCTAATCCAAACATAACACAGGGACCAAACTGTGGATCACGGATGGTTCCTAAAACAAATTCACGGTTGTCACCATCAAGCCATTCCTGTACTAAAACCCCATCCAGGGGCACGCCTTTGCCTGTAATTTCATCATAGGCCCGTGCAACTTCCTCTTCAGTCTTTAATTTTAATTTTACCATTCCCAGTTCGGTTTTATGTGTTAATGTATCAGAACACCCTTTTAATACAACAGGGAATCCCAATTCCTGTGCAAATGCAATGGCTTCTTCACGGCTTTTTGCAAGATAGTTTCTTGAAACAGGAATACCGGCCATTTTGATAATACTTTTTGAGTCAAACTCGGATAATGCTCTCTGTTTGTTAGCAAGCGCACGCTCTAAAATCTCACGCATATACCCTACTCCTCTTCTCTACATAATTGTAATATTGATACATTTTTGATAAGCATAACACTGCCTCTTCAGGAGAATCATAAATAACCACTTTATAATTACCACCATCTGAGTGAACGGTTTCATCGCCAGGCATCTTTGACAATGAAACAGGTAAAATAGGCTTTTTATAACGATTCATTAACTCTATCAATCTGTCAAGAAATTCCTTTTGATGAATAAATAATAATTTTTTAAAATCATCAAAAACACTTTTTTCCATTTTCCCTAAATTGTATACTGCCTCTGCTGCACGATACGCAAAAACTTTTGAGCCAACAATGCCCAACACTATTACTGCATCAAAATCCTCATGAGCTACCATAAGCTCAACTGCATCTTTAAATAACTGAAAATCAGGTTGCCCCACTAAGTCTACGGGATTTCCTCTGCTCCAGAATGGAGGTAACCGTTTATCAAGTTCATCCTTAATTGATTGAGGTAGTTGAGGAATTACCAGGCCACGCTCAGCGCACTCATCAGCAGTAACAACTCCCCATCCACCACCTAACGTGATAATTCCAATTCTATTGCCTTTGGGCAAGGGAAATGAATCAAATGCTGCAGAAAGTGTTAATAATTCTCTGGGCGAATCTGCTAATACTATACCTGTTTGCTGTATAACACCTTTAAAAATTGAAAATGAACCTGCCATTGCGCCAGTATGTGATGCCGCAGCTTTACTTCCTATTTCAGTTCTTCCCGCTTTCAGAGCAATGATTGGTTTATGGAGTGATGTTTCCTTAGCTATGTCAACAAACAATCTTCCGTCATCAACTCCTTCCACATACATGAGTATTACTTTTGTCTGACTATCGCTATTAAAATATTTCAGATAATCCTCAATTTTTAATACCGCTTCATTACCTGACCCAACAAATTTAGCTATTCCAATATCTTCACTTTCCGCCCACTCCATGATCTGATACCCTAAATTACCGCTTTGAGCAATAATTGAAATTCCACCTGGTTTTGGACGGGTGATAGCTCCGGTAGCATAGAGCAAGCAGTGAGTATTGACAATACCCATTGTATTTGGCCCAACAATATTCAAGTCATGATGTTTAGCCAGACTAACAATTTCTTTTTCCATCTGAGTGCCTTCAGCACCAGTTTCACTGAACCCGGATGTTATCATGACTATGTTTTTAATTCCTTTGGCAATGCAATCCTGCAAAATCTGCATAACAGTCTTTGCAGGTGTTGTTATAAAAACAAGATCAACTGCTTCGGGAAGATCACGTATGGAAGGATATGTTTTAAATCCAAAAACTTCCGGTATATTGGGATTAACCGGATAATACTTTCCCTTAAATTTACCATCAAGTATATTGCTTGAAATATAGGTGCCCCATTTAAAAGGTATTTCTGAAGCACCCACAACGGCCACTGATTTTGGTGCAAATAACGTATCAAGCATCACTAACCTCTTGGATAATTATATATTTATAGTATTTATGGCAAATTTGTAAGACATATATTTGTATGTCAATGATTTTGCACCAATTTTTTAGTACTGTTTCATCAGCACAATGAAGAACGCATACATTATTGTTCATTAGCCAAACTTTTTAATATCCCTTACGCTTTCTTTGTGCTTCCCACTTCCAGGCAGTTGCAACAATACTATCGATATCAGTGTACACCGGCTGCCATTGCAATTGCACTTTTGCTTTCTTTGAAGATGCAACCAAAATTGCTGGGTCGCCTGGTCTTCGTGCTCCTTCTTTTACCTTAAATTCTTTTCCTGTGACACGGCGTACCGAATCAATGACCTCTTTAACGCTGAATCCCTTCCCATTACCTAAATTAAACACATCACTTTTACCTGATTCCAGAAGCTTTTCCAGAGCAAGGATATGAGCTAGGCCCAAATCATTTACATGAATATAATCTCGTATACAGGTACCATCAGGGGTGTTATAATCGGTCCCAAAGATAGTAACAGTATACTCCGGATCAAGTACAGCACGTATCACCAGCGGGATAAGGTGCGTTTCGGGTACATGGCTTTCGCCAATTAAACCTGACTCATCTGCACCAGCAGCATTAAAATACCGTAAACTAATTGCCTTAAAAGAATCTGATACTGACAGATCACGTAAAACTTCTTCAATGAAATACTTGGTTTTCCCATATGGGCTTTCAGGCTTCATGGTGCTTTCTTCAGGTATGGGAATGATTTCTGGATTACCATACACCGCTGCAGAAGATGAAAATATGAATCGCTTTACATTTGTTTTTATCATTGCTTCAAACAGTGTCAGCGTTTTTGCAACATTATTTTCGTAATATTTCAATGGATACTGAACGGATTCGCCAACTGCAATAAATGAAGCAAAATTCATAACGCATTGAATAGTATAGTGCGATAGTACATGGGTAAGTTTATCAAAGTCGCCTATGTCCCCTTCTATAAATTCAAAACCCAAAACAAAATCTTTAAATCCACCACTCAAGTTATCATACACTATGGGATTAAATCCTTTTTTTGCAAGCAACCGTGTTACATGGCTTCCAATATAACCTGCACCTCCGGTGACTAAAATATTTTTCATACTACTATCTCCACCAAAATATTGATTATTCACTTTTTACACTAAACCATACATTTCAATTTCCTGTCAACATAATGATAGAACCTACTATTAAACCCACAATAAGATTAATGAATTTTATCAATAAAAAATCTTTTCTTGATTGTGCTAAAAGAGGCAGCATGGCATGCCCATCCTGCACTATAGAACTTGTTACCAGCACAGAAAGTGGTACCACACCTTTTGCAAACATGATTACAAACAAAAGATGTGGGCCTGATTCCGGTATTATACCAACAAGCGCAGCAATAATAAGAACAATCCATTGTGCGTTATGAATCAGTGCATCTAAATGCAAAACATCTACCAAAAGATGAATGACAATCAGAGCAGATAGTGTCCACAAGAATATCCTTGCCAGGTGTTTTTTTATCACATGCTCCCATAGGTGCTCCAGTAAAAAATGTTCAGGAACTATCGCCACAATAACAATAGCTATACTAATAATTACCGGCAAGGCAATCTTAACAAAACCTTCCTCCTGGTGAAAAAAACCTGATATATTCATTAATAATGCCACAACCAATAGCGTCATGAGTGAAGCCCGTGACAAAGAAAGATTTTTCCATAATGAAATAATGTTGCCGGGGGTGTAATGTGAAAATGGAATCTCTTCATGAATTACCAGTCCGTCGCAGCAATGCTCAACTGGACCATGATTTTTGAAAATTAAATCCGTGCAATAGCCTGCCACCATGCCAATCACAGCAAGCCCAATATTTAATGCAAATGCCACTGCCGGGAAAAGAGCAAACATAACAAATGCCTCATCGCCGCTGGTGGCTATCATTGTTGCAACAATTGCCCCCAGTGATATTGCACCGTGTGCATACATAGCAGCAGATGCAAAACCACCCAAACAACCGGGAATAATTCCCAGTATAACAGCAATACTATACTGTTTCAACCTGGTTGATTTAAGATTGGCAATCTTGCCCTGTGAAACTACATTGATATATTCTATTAGCAGCATCATCACAATAACAAATATGGTAACAAATGATGCTTCTTTAATAATTGCAATTAATGAATGCATAAGACCACCCCTGAAAAGTATTATACTATATACATTACACTGGATTAATATGAGCATACAAATCTTTTTTTAATTTCCGCATAAAAATTATTGACAGTGGCTTAATAGTAATATTCACTTTATAACACTATTTCAATAGTTATTATCTTAAAAAACATTAATTATTCCTAAAATGTGGAAATTTGAACAAAATAAAAAATAGTGTACACTCCCGCCGCTGAAGGCGGCAGGGGTGTACACTATATTCATTATGAAATTTTTTAAGGAATTATTACTGCTTTTAAAAAAAGAATTTTTTATTTTATTATGGTACGATAACAGAATGATTATGAAACAAAATATTATAAAAAGGTTACTCCTCATAATACTTATAGCTGTTACCTTGATACCTTTTATTGCTTGTGAGGACGAACCAGTAAAAATTAAACTTATGGTCATCTCAACAGTAAAAGGATTTAATGGCTATTATATTGCCAATGGAGATACACCAGTCCCCTTTTCAGCTACTGAAGATGCGTATGGTATAGCGCTATATGAAAAAGAGATTGAAGATGTGGACTACTTAGAGGTATCAGCAACTACTTTAGATGGAGCTACATCAATTGAAATAAAGGTATACAGGGACAACAAAAAAGTTAAAAGCAGCCAGAAAACAATTGAAGATCCGTATAATAGTTATACATTAAATTTTGAATATTCTCTTGGTGAAGAAGAAGAAAGTTCTGAATAATATTTTAAAAATATAAGGGTGAATAAATGCTTAATTTTGAAATTCATGATGCAACCCGGGAGCTTTCAATAGCACGTGCGTTAAAAAAATACGAGCCTCCATTTAAGGTCATTGATAACTATCGCTTGATTGACGATGGTTTTAATCCAGAAGCTACAGTCCAGATTGAAGCCAATGGCACATTTATCCATGAAGCATCTACTGGCAACGGCCCTGTAGATGCGCTTGCAAAAGTACTGAAAAAAGCGCTTATACCGCTATTCCCTGAAATTGAAAACGTTAATCTTATTGATTACAGGGCAAATATACTTGATGCTAAACGCGGTACCAGTACCGATGTAGAAGTAACCATCATATTCACCGATGGTGAAGAAGTGTGGAAGGTGTATGCACTGTCTGAAAACATTAATGCTGCATCGTTCAGGGTGTTACTTGATGGCTTTGAATATGCAATTTTAAAGAAAGATAAAAAGAAATCATAGTCAGCGCAAAGCATAATCCATATATTTTAACAAACCTCAAGTGCAATAAACGCAATATCGTCATCAATTGCGGGATTGTGATTTAAAACCGTAGTGATAATTTCCTTAGTTGCATCTGCAAGCGGAAGATGACTTGAGTTTTTTACTGCCTCCTTCAATAATTCAAACCGTAGATCTTTTTTACCCTGTATCTCAATTTCTATCAGACCGTCTGTATATAAAAACAATCTATCGCCTTTTGTAAGAGAAATATTCCTTTGTGTAATGCTAATGTCTTTATGTATTCCTAAAATTGTACCAGAGCTATCCAACATAGTGATAGTATCTTTGGACAACAGCACTGGATATGGATGGCCGCAACGGGCATAATGAAAGCTATACTCACCCTTTACATTTGGAATAATCACCCCATACACAGCGGTAAAATAATACCCTGACAGCACGTCTATAAGCTCATTATTTAGATTACGTAAAAATGTATCTGGCTCAATTATTCCGTCATTCCATAATTTTTCAGTTGCATATTTTAATACTGTTGAAAATAACGCTGCCGGAACTCCATGACCAGTAATATCTGCCATGAATACACATAATTGTTCATTTATAGCTTTGAGAGTAAAGAAATCGCCACCCACATAATCATAGGGAATATACTGTGTATATATATTCAAACCCGGAAAATCAGGAACATGTGTATTGATTATAGAATGCTGGACTCTGCGTGCATATTCCAGATCTTTATTGATAATTTCATTTCGCTTGCGCAATTCCTCTTCACTTTTACGTAATGCCTCTTCCTGCACTTTCTTTTCGGTTATATCTTCTTTTATGGCTACAAAGTGTGTTACATTTCCCTGCTCATCAACAACTGGTGCTATAACACAGTGTTCCCAGAAAAAGCTGCCATCTTTGCGCTTATTGTGAAAAATGCCATCCCATACCTCACCACGCAGTATGGTGTGCCACATATTTTGATAGAATTCAAGTGGTTGAAAACCTGATTTCAATATGCGAGGATTTTTGCCAATTGCTTCGGCAAACGTGTATCCTGTGATAGCCTCAAATTTTGGATTAACATATTGAATAGTACCATTTGTGTCTGTTATAACTATGGAAGCAGGGCTTTGTTCAATTGCTCTGAGCAAAACTGCCTGATCAATGGAAGATAATACTTTTTTCATAGGTATCAAATTTTACCATAAATTTACTTACTGGATACTATATCACGGTAGTTACTATAAATCATTTTTTCAATACATATCATCATTGTTTTCCTTTTAAAATTTAAAAAATATCTTGACCCTTTTTGTCACATCCTTATGCAATGTCATCATGAGAAAGAATAATCGACAACAAATCCTTGATATTGCTCGCAAACTTTTCTTAGAGTTTGGTTACAATGGCATATCCATACGTAATATTGCCAAACGGGCAAAACTGACAACAGGGGCAATATATTTCCATTTTAAAAACAAAAAGCAGATTTATAGCACCATATGTCTGGAAGCAATTGATACTCTGCACAAACTGTTTTGTGAAGGCATGGCAGCACGTAAAACTCCTGCTCAAAAGCTTATCTCAACGTATGACTCATATCTTAAATTTTACTATGAATACCGTGATTACTATAACATTTTAACTGAATACAAAGCTGAATACGATGATGAACCTGATCCACATAAAGATGAAATTCAAAAAAAGAATGTGGCCTTACTTGAATTGATGGCAGGTGCTTTTACCGATGGCGTAAAAAAGGGTGACTTCAAGAATTTAGACCCCAAGATGGTTGCCTTTTTTCTTTCTGCGGTTGCCGAAGGCATGCTTCAGTTTAAAAAATTAGGTGTCATGGACGCTGCTGGCATCAGCGACAAAAACTTCCGGGAGTTTATGAAGATTATCGTTGGTCAGGGCATACAAAAATAATACCGCACCATACACCCTCAATTTCTAATAAATTCTTTTTTTACACTTTTCGTCATCATTGATTCATACAATCGTGGAAATAATTTTGCTATTACATAACTCAACTTTCCCACTGCTGTTAATACCAGGATTCTTTTGCGCTTTATAACCCCTTTATATATTTCTTTTGCAACACTCTGCGGATGTGCTTCCTTTCCAACGATAGTCCTATCTGAAGTATTTATAGTTCCATTTCCAGAAAGTGCCCGTGATTGCAAATTTGTTTGTGTAAATCCAGGGCACACTATCATCACGTGAACACCATACTCCTTTAGCTCTGAGCGCAGGCTTTCAAACAATCCGTGAAGGGCATGTTTGCTGGCACTATATCCTGTCCTTCCATAGAGTGGCGCTATACCAGCAATACTGGAAATAACAACTATCATACCTTTGCGCTCAATAATACTGTTTATAGCTGCTCTGGTACAATACAGGGCACCAAAAAAATTGACATCTATAACTTTTTTATACACTGTAGGGCTTGTATCAACAAAAAGGCTACGCTGAGTAATCCCTGCGTTGTTAACCAGTATATCAATACCACCATATAGTTTTATTATTTTGGCGATAGTTACTGTGCATTGCTTTTCATTGGTGATGTCACACTGAAAACCAATCGCAGGTATGTTATTACTTTGCAAAATATGAACCTGTTTCTTTAATGAGATTTTATCCACATCAAGAATTGCTATCGATGAACCGTGTAAGCCAAACTCCAGCGCTATGGCAGCACCAATGCCGCTTGCACCGCCAGTTATAACAGTTACTTTACCCTTTAAGTCATTCATAACAAACCTTTTTCTTTTCAATAATAACTATCGCACACGATACTATCATATACGCTACAACATTTTGTAAGCATTGGTTTTATACACGTCATCAAGTATTTGCAACGGAGCTTCACGTCCCCACAATAGTAACGTCCGATATTTAACAGGTCCTTTTTCAACGGGATTGCAACCATTCATACAAGCTTTTATAGCGTTTTTACATTGTGTAATCAATGCTTCAGCACTTTCCATGCTCTGTACATTGTTAATTGACTTTGATATTACTTTCACAACATAGTCCTTAAAACGCGGCACAGCAAAAAGCTCGTCCATATCCAGACCATACATGTGCGCAACAAAACGATATGCATTTTCCACTTCCTCACGATCATCTTCAGATTGTGTCAATAGCCAACCTGCTATCGCATTGCAAAGAAGTGTTATGCTTGTATTTAATAATGTTGTGTCCCACAAGTTTTGATACAACGCAATTTCGCTTTCAAGATTTGCATGATATTCTAATTCGGCTATTGACAGTGCTTTTGGGATTTTTTCATTCATCTTTTCATAGTAGTTAACCATGACAGGGACTGAATGACTTTGGGCTTCCTCATTTTTCCCTTCTAATTGCTCTAGATACTGAATTGCACTCAACTGTATAAAAATTCTTTCGTCTGCCATTGTGCGTAAAAACGTTAGGGCATTATCAGATTGTTTCTCAATTTCAAAAATGCGCTCATATACTGAACGTGTTTTCTTCATATTTAAAGGAAGCTGTTCATACGCAATGTGATAGGCACTAGCAGCCTGAGCTACAGAAGGGATTGTTGCAAGAGCAGCATCTTGTTTTTCCTGGGCAAGATCAACAAGCAAAGCACTCAAATCAGCCATTGATGTAGTAACTTCTTTATCCGAATAAAAAGTCATTGCATCCTTTAGCAATTCAGCTTTTTTGCAAAGCTTTTCATATATAGCAAATGCTTTCATAAGTTTAGCATGTGACTCACCTACCTTTTGCTTGTATGCCATAAGAGCCTCGTGATACCCTGATAGCATTTGTTTAATGGTATCATCCATTATTGCAACCCCTCTCTAAGCCAAGAAATAATCAAGGAAAGTCTTTCATTATCAAACGGAATAACCCAGCGATATGGTTTATACATCAAGATTTTATCAACGGTGATTTCAGGATCACATTGTTGCAGTTGCTTCCAGATTGCTACAATTTCAGCTTTTCTTTTCTGTTTTCTGCTGTTACAAGATATGTGGTATTCCACACATTGAGTAATAAGTTTTACCATTAATCCTAACGCTGTGTGAGTATTTTGTATAAGCACATCAGCATTTTCTTTAGTTTTTGAAATAGTAGCATACAGCTGTGTATGGTCTGATGCCGCCTGTACTGCATCAATTATTATTTGTAGAGCTTTCACACCCTCATCATCACCAAAAAGCATTTTAATGCGTTTCAAAGATTCATATCTGTCTAATTGTTCAGCTTTAGCAATTAAAAACATGTCACCGATTGCTTCAGCAACGTTTCCATAATCATTATTCAGTATTGTATCTAATTTTTCTAAATATGCTAAATATGCAGCTATCTGGTTTTTGTTTAATTCCTGATTAGTCTGGCATTCTTTAAGCCGAGTCGTTAAATAGCGGTGTAATTCTTCAACTATATTCATAAACGTACTTATGTATTATTCTTTTTTAACATAAAGAAACGCTGTATCTCAGTTATAGCGATAGCAACAACAAACATACCCACAAACACAAGTATTGTTTTAGCTAAACTCCATGCCCACAATACCGGTGCACTTACCCACAGCATCCCTAAAATAATATATGGCGATGCAAACATAAGCATGACCCCTGTTTCAAGCGCCACAGTGGTTTTAAATTCAGGATCAACTATACGTAAAAGCAATAATCCAGATGACACAGTGCCGGTTACCGTTCCGTAAATAGCAAGCATGCGCTCTAATCTAAAATTCCACAGTCTATTGCCATAATATACACAGAATAAGGTTGTTAGCACACCACCTGTAATACTAATGACAAGAATAGGAATAATGTATTGCCACACAACCACAACCTGAATTGCCATGATGGTTGCAACTAAAAGATAATCCACCGCAAAGCCTGTTATACGCCGCTGAATACCGGGATCAATGAGATATAATCCTCCAAGCTTTGAAATGATGAGCCTCACAACAAATGCAATGACAAGGCCTATGAAGAAGAAAAACCCCCAGAGCATCTGACCCATTTCGGGGCTTAATCTACTGCTAATAGCATATACAATAGCATAGGTAATCATATACACCAACCCCATCAAGCTTGCCTGGAATGCCATTGCATCGACATTTGAAGAATGTGTGGTAAGCTCACCAGCTATCTCTTTTTCACTCTGTGGTTGTATAATTCCTTTACGTATTTCATCAGATAATTCTTTTGGAGTATGTACTGCCATACCCTTGCGTATACCCCAGTTTGCTAAAGGCACTCCAACAAAAAACGCAAACAAAAATCCAGCCACTGCAAAGGTAAGCCCTAACGTTGCGGAATGTGCAAAGCCTAAATTTTCCCACACCTTGCCTACCGATAATGCTTGCCCTGGTCCTTCAGTAAATCCTAATGGGGTAAAAAAGCCAAAAGCAGGGAAAAGATTGAATCCAATAGAATTTAAAAGCATAACACACAATCCACCAGCAATTGCCTGTATTGCAAATGATATACCTTCCATATTTGCCATCCATAGTGATCCCTGCAAAACTTCGCCAGCACGCTTCAAATCTGCTTTTTCTTTATTGTACGTTAGTCCTATTGAAATAAATGAAATGTTAAATAGATGGAAAGCTAAAGTCTCCAGAATATCAGCAGGAAGATGTATAATCTCATAACTTCGCAAAACAAGCCCAATTGCCCCACCAATAAGGCAGCTTGGAATAAGAAACCTTTGAAATGCTTTTAACTTTGCACGCAGAATAATGCCTAAAAGCAGCATTATGGACATCCAACCAAATGCAAGCATTGCGTCAAATGTAAATGGCAGTTTCATGGCATCCCCCATTTTTATAATGTATGTTTTTATCTATAGGCTCTGACCCCCTTGTTTCCTTAAATAGTATAAAATTATATTTAAAACGATGTCAATTAATAATTTATTTTTAATTCAATGCAAAAAGTAATTTCCAGCATAAAACACTTTGTCATCCATATCAGAGCTTTCTTTGGCAACACTAAAAAACAAAAATCACAATCACAGACTGCTTTACAAAGATTTAAAAAAAATGTTTGCATTAACCATGTCTTCTCAATACATTCAATAAACACCATACATAATATTATCTGGAGGTAGCCATGAAAATTATTGATCTTTCATCAATCATTGAACCTTCACCACCCCAAACTCCCGATTTTTTAAAGATTGATGTACAGTATCACTCCCATGCTGATGGAGCAAAACAGGTGGAAGCACTTCTAAAAGTACCAGCACACCTTATGCGCAATGGCGAAGGCTGGGCAACCGAGACCATTACCCGCTTAGGCACACACGATAGCACCCATGTTGATGCGCCCTGGCATTATAACACTACCATTGGAGGCAAACCTGCACCAACTATTGATGAGTTGCCACTGGAATGGTTTTTTGGCAATGGTGTAAAATTAGATATGACATATAAACCCGAAGGCAATCCTGTCACGCCTGAAGACATTGAAAAAGAATTGCAGCGTATCAACTATTCCATAAAACCAAATGATATAGTCCTGATACAAACGGGAATGGATAAGTTTTATGGACAACCCGATTATATCTTCCGTGGTTGCGGCGTTACGTATGAAGCAACGGTGATGTTATACAATTTTGGTGTTCGCGTGATGGGGATTGATGCGTGGGGCTGGGATATGCCGCTTAATCTACAGGCACAGAAGGCACTAGAAGCAAATAAGCCTGGCATATTCTGGGCTGCACACCAGGCCAATCTTGTCTACTCCCACATGGAACGGCTTGTCAATTTAGACAAAGTGCCTGCAACAGGATTCAAGGTTGCCTGTTTTCCACTAAAGATTAAACGGGCAAGTGCCGCACCAGCACGTGTTGTTGCCATCATTGAATAATTACGCTCATCAAGGCACAACACATATTCTGAAGGTATAAAACGGGCTTCGTGCGGTTGGACAACGTCTGAAGCGGTACTCACGTGCTCTCTGTAACGGCTGGCTAAAATATGAGCCACCACGAAGAACTTTATAGGTAGTTCCATATTCTTTATGTGGCAGGCAACCAGGATACCCATAAAAGTAACTATCGGTCCACTCCCAAACAGTACCAGGTAACACCTTGCGTTGTTTTGTAAGTTCAATAAGGCTTAGGCAGTAGTCAGCAAGCAGTGCATTTTTATTGGGCGATAGTTCCTGAAACTGCTCCACACCGGGTATACCAACCTTTATTGCAAAAGCCTCCCACATAAACTCCGTGGGCAGTATAATCTTTCCTCCCGTCTTTTGTGATAGATACTCACAGTATGCCTGCGCATCATTGCAGCTTACCTGTAGCACACACATTGACTCTGCGTGTTTACGATACAGCGCATCAAGCTCATCAATGCCAAAAGGCTTTTGCCACCACAGGCCTTGCTTTTTTGTCCAGCCGTTTTCCCATGTCCACGACCAGCCATCTTTTTGTGCCTGGGTAACAAAACCTGTTTCCTTAATAAACTCTTCAAATTCACTTACCGTCACATAACGCTTTGCCATGGCAAACTGTTGTAATGCTACCGTGTGTTGCGGATATGAATGGTACAGGTATTCAGGTTTTATGTCAGGTTGCAAATGCGGTTTAACAGATGTTATAGTTTTAAGAGTAAGGCCTATAGTATAATTTCCCTCTTTTATTGTAGTAAAGTTATCACTTTTATTGATAACCATCAGTAATAATTCCTTAAAAAAATTTCATAATGTAAATAAGGGGCCATCTCAAAAGTAATGTCTTTGCAAAGACTTTGGCTTTTCTGTCATTGCGAGGAGCAAAGTGACGAAGCAATCCCATAGTTGCGAGCGCCGTAGGCGCGTGGTAATCTCATCTTCTGTGGCATTGAGATTGCTTCACTTCGGCAAGCTCAGTGCAAGCGCTACGCTCGCAATGACTTTGCACCCACGTTATTCCGAACCCCCGGTTTATTTTGAAACACCCCTATATTATATTCAAATTTCCATATTTAGGAAAAATTAATAGATAACCATAAACTATTGTACTGATTTAAAGATAAGCAGAATCTAAATACCACTCAAAGGATTATTTAAAATGTATTACCTGATGTGTTTAAAACGATTTTTCATCACACAGTATATGGTAACACCAATTTTACTATCACCCTGTACATCATATTATTTTACTATCATTGCCTTTATCTCTTCTTCTATTGCCTTTACTGCTTCAGAAGCTTTTAGTATTTTTTTCTTTTCACCTTTGGCAAACAGTACTACCCTGCCATCACGTGCACCAGCAATGCCAACATCGGCATGGCGAGCCTCACCGGGGCCATTTACCTCACAGCCCATCACTGCTATCGTTATGTGCCTGTGCGTTTCAATCAATGTTTTTTCAAATTTTAATTTTATCATTGATTCTACTTCCTGCGTCAATTGCAGAATATCTAATTGTGTGTCGGTACGGCCACAGGTTGGGCAGGCAATGATGGTAAAGGGCCTATAGCGGAATCCACCAATTTCCAGGATGCGCTTTGCAACCCTTACCTCATTGACGGGATCACCAGTCATAGAGACACGTATGGTATCGCCAATACCTTCATACAGAAGTGTGCCAATAACCATACTGCTTGCAATAATACAGTCAGTACCATAACCAGCTTCAGTCAATCCTATATGGATGGGGTAATTGCGCTGTGATGCAAAGAGTCTATTTGCTTCTATCGTTTGCAGCAAATCCGATGATTTTATAGAAACAACGATATTTGTATACCCACAATCTTCAAGAATCTGCACATGCTCCATGGCCGAAGCAACAAGCGTTTGAGGATTTACTTCCCCATATTTTTTTATATCTACCGAACCTGAATTCACCCCTATCCGTATGGGAATGTTACGCTGGCGAGCAGCCTCTACAAGAGTCACCACATTTTCTTTTGCACCAATATTGCCAGGATTAATACGCAATTTATCTATGCCATTCTCAATGGCTTTCAGTGCTATTTTGTAATTGAAATGAATATCAGCGCACAGGGGTATATTTACTTCTTTCTTTATTTCTTTTATATACTGTGCATCATCTTCGGTACGCAATGCCAGTCGTACAAGTTGTGCCCCTTCCTGCTGCAATCGTATAATCTGCAAAACGGTTGCTTTTACCTGGCTTACAGGAATATTTGTCATCGACTGCAACGACACAGGTGCATCACCACCAATGGTTAAACTTCCTGCGTGTACAGGAATGGTTTTTCTGCGGGAATAATTCATTAATCAGTAACTATCGCACATTAAAATAAATCTTTAAAAAATGGCAAAAACGATAAATCATTGAATATGACAAATATGCCCAAAAGCACCAGAATGGCAAAGCCAATCATCTGAATCTTTTCTAAAAGCTTCTGGCTGAATGCACGACGCGTAATTGCCTCATATAGAAAAATGAGAATAAAACTTCCATCAACCATTGGAATAGGAAGCAGGTTCATAACCATAAGGATGATAGAAATTTTTGCCATAAGTATAATAAATGCGGACACCCCGCGATAGTATGCAGTATCACCAGCAATCTTTGCTATGCGTATTGGACCTGATAAATTTTGCCGCACATCAAGCTCGCCTGAAAACATCATGCCAATGCCACGAAAATTAAGTGCAATAAAATCAAATGGATCAACCAGCGATTTTACAAACGCATCATAAGCACCATACTGTATAAATTTATTTTCAGGCGAAATAGCTGTTTCCACTCCCAAAAATCCATACCGTTCAAATTTCATGATACCATTATAGGTGCCACCAGGAGTCTTAAGTGTTATGACACATTTTGAGGAATTAATAATTTTTTTCATTTCTTCAAATGACTGAACTGCTTTTCCATTTATAAAAACTTTTCCAGCATTTGCCGCTGCTTTAATCAGTGACATTGAATCAACCGTGATGGTATAGCTTTCTTTTGGGAAGCGCATATCGGTAAACTGATTTATAGTCAACACCTCTTTTGTTTGTGGTGTTATGGGAAGCGTAATAAGGTGTCCTCCTCTGCTTATGGTAAGAGATAATTCCTTTTCAGCATTCTGTCGTATAAATTGTGTGAATTCTTCAGGGGAGTGAAACTGTGTCCCATTTGCTTCAATGATCTCATCCATCTCTTTTAAGCCAGCCTTTTGTGCAGGCGAGTTATCAAGAATACCCATAACCAGCACCCTATCGCCGTAGGGCATAACACCAATGGTATAGTATCCCTTCTTTGTGTATTTTTTTGGGGCGATAGTTACTTCCAATGTATCATTGCCTCGCACTGCTTTAACTGCAATAGGCTTACCTTTGGAAAAGGCAACTTTGCTCTGAATATCGGTAAACCCAACAACCTGCTCATTGTTAATTGCAATGATAGTATCCCCCGTCCGAAGTCCTGCCTCATACGCAGGGGAAACATATTCACCTTTTGTTAAATACTCCGGGATGTAAATTTTATTTGTTTCAACTGGATAGCCGTGGATATTCATGATGAAAAAAAGTATAATACCAAAAAAAAGGTTAAATAGCGGCCCCATAAGTACTGTAATAACACGCTTTAAGGGATGTGCACTTAAAAACTCATAGGGCTTCCCTTCACGGATGTCGTTTGGATCCTCACCATAAAATTTGCAATAGCCCCCAAAGGGGATCAGTGTTATTTGATAGGTAGTATCACCCCATTTCTTCTTAATAAAACCTTTACCATAACCAATGGAAAAAACTTCAGCCTTTATGCCCACCATCTTGCCACCTAACAGGTGCCCCAACTCGTGGACAAAGATACACAAACCCAGTAAAATTACTGCTGCCAGAATATACGTAAGTGTTACCATTATTTACCTCATATAAACGTTAGTGCTAATTGTCGTGCTTCAGCATCAGCTTTAAATATTGTTGACAAATCAGGATTATCAATCCTGCTATGCTTCCCTAAAACCTTTTCAACGACAGAAACTATTTTAGTAAATGAAATCTTCTTTTGTAAAAAAGCATTGACAGCTACCTCATTTGCTGCATTGAGTACTGCCGGCATGGTGCCACCCTGTCTTCCTGCCTCATAACACAACGGTAAGGCCGGATAGCGCTTTATATCAGGTTTTGTAAAATGCAGGGAACCTATTGCTGTCAAATCAACATCGCCAAATTCACTGCTACATACTTCAGGATGGGTTAATGCCCGTTGTATGGGATACACCATATCAGTAATGCTCATATGAGCAAGCAAAGTTCCATCAATGAGTTCCACCATACCATGAATAATACTTTCCGGATGAATCATCACTTCAATTGACTCATACGGTACTTTAAAAAGGTAATGAGCCTCTATAACTTCAAGCCCCTTGTTCATCAGCGTTGCAGAATCTATAGTAATCTTTTTGCCCATATCCCATGTTGGGTGCATCAGGGCTTCCTCCACGGTAACACTATCAAGCGTTTCAACCGGTTTATGACGCACACTACCGCCACTTGCTGTAAGTATTAACCGCTTTATTGCATCCGTATTTCTTCCACTGAGCAATGTAAATATAGCACAGTGTTCACTGTCCACAGGTAAAAGTTCAACAGCATACCGCTGTAAAAGCTTTAAAAAAATATCACCAGCCATAACCAGTGTCTCTTTATTAGCAATGGCTATTCGCTTAATATACTGTAATGACTCAAGTGTTGGTTTAAGGGCTGCGGCACCAACAATGCCAACAACCAGAATATCAGCTCCATTGGCAACAAGCTGACTTAATCCTTCAAGCCCTTCATAAAAAACTATCGAACCAAATTCCTTTTTTAACTTTTTATATTCATCAGTGGAACACGTTTCTTCATCACTTACAGCAACATATTGTGGATGAAATTCAAGTATCTGCTCTTTCAAAAGTATTATGTTTTTATGGCACGATAGCCCTTTCACAGTAAATCTGTTTCCAAACTGACGTATCACTTTAAGAGTAGAAAGGCCTATTGAACCGGTGGAACCAAATATTATTACGTTTGAAAGCATAAATCAATGAATACCTTACACAATCCCTCTGATTATCAAATAATAGTAAAACAATGGCATTGCAAATATTGTTGAATCAAATACATCCCACATACCACCGTGACCTGGAATAATAGAACCTGAATCTTTTATGGCACCATCACGTTTCATTGCTGATTCAAATAAATCACCAATATTACCTATAATACTGAAGATAATGCCAATAATGGCTGATTCAACAATGCTGAAAAAATATCTACCATACAATACTTCAATTAACTGGCTGTATATAATTGCAAAAACAATGCCAAATAAAAGTCCACTGAAATAACCTTCCCATGACTTATTGGGTGATGCCTTGAAATTGGCTTTATGTTTTCCAAAATACACACCTCCAAAATATGCACCCGTGTCATTAATCATAACAATCAGATGGACAAAAATAATGAATATAATACCATCACGCAGTGATTTTAATAACATTATATGTGCATATGGAATAACAATAATAAACCACCCAAGTATAGTTGCTCCTAATGAATATATCCCCCCCTTTAATGGTCGCTTTACAATATGAATGGCAGCAAGCACACTGATAGCTATCATTACAACTGCCAGCAGGTAACGTACATCAAAATTTACCGTTAAACTGCCAATACCAGTAATGTTGCCATAAGCATACGAATACATAATAATATTTATAATCAATGCTGAAATCATTCCCGTTTTTACAAATGGCCTATAACCGGTTTGCCCTTCAGCTATCTGATAAAATTCCCACAAGCATACACCAGTAACAATCATACTAACCAAAAGCACCGGCAATGAATACAATGAGTCCGTTACAATTAAAAACACATACACCGGCAATGCAACAACTGCAGTCAGAATCCGTGTTAAAGTATTTTTAGTGCGCTCTTTCATAAGCCACCAAACCTCCTTTCCCTGTGTTGATATTCATATATTGCCTGGTACAGATGCTTCTCATTAAAATCCGGCCACAATACCTTCATAAATACTAACTCCGCATACGCTATCTGCCATAACAAAAAATTGCTTATCCGGTATTCACCACTGGTTCGTATCAAAAGGTCAACATCCGGCAATCCTTTGGTATATAAATAACGTTCAAATATTTCGGAGGTTAGCGATAGTTCATGGGAAGGTTTCTTCTGTAACCATTCATTCACAGCATGAATAATCTCATGCCTTCCGCCATAATTCAGGCAAAAGTTAAGTATAATCCTGGAATTGTTTTTTGATTTTTCAACAGCATCAGTAATAATGCGCTGAACATTTACTGGAAGCTCTTTAAGACTTCCGGAATGCCGTACCTGAACACCTTTTTCAATTATGGTATTGAGCTTTTTTTCAAAGAAAGATTCCAGAAGATTCCACAGGCCATTAATTTCTTCTTTTGGGCGTGACCAATTTTCAGTTGAAAACGCATACAGCGACACAACTTTAATTCCAAGCTCTATTGCAGTATCCATGCAGCGCTCAATGGTTTCTGCACCTTGCCTGTGTCCTTCAATACGCGGTAAGCCTCTTCTTTTTGCCCATCTTCCATTGCCATCCATGATGATGGCAACATGTTTTGGAATATTCCCGTAATCAATCTTTCGTTTGTACTGTATAAGCATATTAATAAGTATACTAATGGGCTTGAAAAGTTACAAGCTCATTATCTCTTTTTCTTTGCCGTCAGTCATTGTCTGTACTTCAGCTACAAATTTATCAGTAATTTTCTGAATTTCATCCAGTGCATTTTTTGCATCATCTTCTGATATTTCCTTGGACTTTTCAAGGTCTTTTACCATATCATTGCCGTCACGGCGGATATTTCGTATGGCAACCTTGCATTCCTCTGCCTTTTGTTTTATCATCTTGACATATTCCTTGCGCCGCTCTTCGGTAAGTTCAGGTATCTGAATTCGAATAATATTGCCATCATTATTTGGTGTTAAAGAAAGATTGGATTTTAATATAGCTTTTTCAATGGCACTTAAGTTGGTTCTGTCCCAAGGCTGTATTACCACAAGCCGTGGTTCAGGACAGGATATTGTTGCAACTTGATTTAATGGCATTTCAGTACCATATGCTTCTACTTTAACATTATCAAAGATTGCAGGATTTGCCCTGCCAGTACGGATTGTTGCAAAATCCTTTGCCAGATTCTGAACGCTTTTCTGCATACGGTTTTTCACATCATCAAGAATATCTTTTATCATATATTCCCCCAACCAAGTTAATATTATGAAATCCGTGTTCCAATATCTTCACCTTTTAAAATCTTTGCCAGAGATCCTTCATCAAATAAATTAAATACAACCAGTGGTAGTTTGTTTTCCATACACAATGACACTGCCGTATAATCCATTACCCCTAATTGTTGCTGTAAAACATCCATATATGATGCAGCATTTATTTTATGCGCTTCAGGGAATTTAACCGGGTCTTTATCGTAAATTCCGTCAACTTTGGTAGCTTTGAGGAAAAGGTCTGCACCAATTTCAATGGCACGCAATGCAGCAGCAGTATCGGTAGTGAAAAAGGGATTTCCCGTACCAGCCGCAAAGATAATAATCCTTCGCTTTTCTAAGTGACGCAATGCACGCCTGCGTATATAAGGTTCTGCAACCTGGCGCATTTCAATAGCAGTCATCACGCGTGTTGGTATTTTCATGTTTTCAAGGACACTCTGAACAGCAAGTGCATTAATGACTGTTCCAAGCATTCCCATATAATCGCCGGTTGCCCGCTCAATGCCAATGGATGTTCCCATTGATCCTCTGAAGATATTACCACCACCAATAACCAGTGCAACGTCCACCCCCAATTCATAAGCGCTTTTCACTTCACGGGCAATGTGGGAAACAATCTCAGGATTGATTCCCACCTTCTGCTGCCCGGCAAGTGCTTCGCCACTTAATTTAAGTAAAATCCGTCTGTATTTTATAGATGACTCTGATTCCATCCTGTCTAACCTTAATCAGTAACTATCGCTGCCCAATCTGAAAGCGTACAAAACGACCAACGGTGATGTTTTCACCATACGTTGCTATCTTGTTTTTAATGAGGTCCTTGATCAATACCTTATTGTCCTTGATAAATTCCTGCTCAAGCAGGCATACTTCAGAATAGAACTTGGTGAGTTTTCCTTCAACTATTTTTTCAATGACATTTGCAGGTTTACCACTTTCTTTTAACTGCTCACGATAGATCTCTTTTTCACGCTCAAGAACTTCAGCCGGTATATCCTCAGGACTCACATACTGCGGATTTGCTGCTGCCACCTGCATGCACAGGTCCTTTGCTAAATCCTGAAAATCCTGGTTGCGTGCAACAAAGTCAGTTTCACAGTTAAGCTCTAAAAGTACGCCAAGCTTACTGTTATTATGGATAT
>Ga0067045_1003821_pt1 | contig 26021 bp, 22 predicted proteins | sample TerdegcTABiofilm_FD_59184 | JGI IMG/M metagenome (GOLD analysis project Ga0067045, IMG submission 59184) | Combined Assembly of (Gp0054472, Gp0054536) Wastewater bioreactor microbial communities from Singapore -Terephthalate degrading... | reverse complement strand
TTTGGCAAAAATAATTCCGGCAAAACACTCATTTCAAAAAGCTTTATTGATACCATCTATCCTCAAAATCCATCATTAATTGATAGCGAAGCATGGGATACAATGTTTGCCACATTTACGCTTGAATGTGGCCAGACAAAAGTTGAGATTCAGAGAAAAGGCAATAAGGAAGTTAAAATATTTGAAATTACATCAAATGGCAATACTCAAAACGAAGATACATACCCTTTGAGTGTCAATCCGGGGAGTATGTCCGTTAACTGTCTTTCTAAGTTGCACGGACTTTTTAATAAAGATACATTTGCGATCCTTTGTTATATCCCTTCACCGCTTGATACACAATACTACAGCAAAGATTTTTCTGACAGCATGAAATCAGTTCTTTTGTTAGATAGATCATTATATTATTATGCGTTTTCCAGGTTGTTTACTGATACGATAAACAAAACAGGCAATTATCAGGCTCATGTGCTGGCAGAGATTCAGAACAAAATAAAACATTGCAAAACAAAACTTGATTTACTGAAACTTAAGGAACAGAAACAGAAAAAACATCGTGCAGAAATACAGGAAGTTAATGAAAGAATTACGTCATATACCAATGACATTAATGAACTTCAGAAAAAGATAGAAGCCTGTAATAGATATATGGATACACTGGTTGCTATTGATAATGTTAAAAAGCAGATAGAGGATGTTAATGGTCAGATAGAAGCTCTTGAAGAAAAATTAGAAACTATAGAAAAATATACAAAACTGATAGCCAGCAAATATCCCCAGTTTAAAGACTTTTCCTCGGAAAAGAGGAACAATATTCATGCAATGCAAAACATTTACCGGCAGATACAGGCTATTTCTGAAGAGATAGAAACTATTATTTTTGGACAGGAAAGCAAAAATCATGCACTTGCACGTAACCTGCTCATTATTAATATTATACTTGCATTAGGGGTGCTATTTATATTTTTAAAACCAGTTTTTGGGATAACCTCTATGCATCGCTGGCTACTGGTAAGTTTATTAATCTTGATTCAGATATCAAGTATAGGATATTACCTTATTTATGTAATGATGCATTCGTTTAAAAAAATAGTCTTGCCGTTACAGCAACAAAAAGAAACATATCAGATTAAATTAGAGACATTGCTGAATCAGAATGGCATATCACTGGATGGGATAACCATCGATGAAATATATGAATTTCTGTTGCAGTATTTTGAAGAATATAATGAATATAATGAAAAGCAGATAGACCTTTTGACGATACAGAAAGAAATTGATGAGAGTACTTCAATTGATATTCTTGCAGAGGAAAAAAGAAAGCTTGAAAGCAATGTAAAGATGTTGAGTGACGAGCTTCATAACCTGCAAGAAGATATTGGAATAGCAATAGAATCTGCAGAGCATTGTATGACAATAAAAATGAGTTTGCACAATGAACTGGATGAAAAAAAAGCTTTACTGGTTGAATCACAGAACAAGCTTGATAATATACCTGAGGAGATTATTGATTATGAAGATGAGAAGAATAGTATATTACAGGAGATAGATGATCTGGAAAAAGAGCTGAAAACTATAAATGAAAAAGATCGTCTCATTAATATTATTATATCTTCATTTGATACAGCAATGCAGCGTTATTTCAGGGATAGATTTAATATATTAACAGGAAAAATAAAAATAATGCTACAGGACCTTACACAAAATAAATTTGGAAAAATTGATGAGGAATATATAAAGAAAATAATAACACATTCAATTAATACGCCCAACCCCTCATTAAAATACTGTATATATGTTGCTGCAATCTTTGCTCTGTATGAATTACTCCAGCAGGAATTACCAAACATTCATCTGCCATTAATTATTGATGATCCATTTGTGCTTATGGATGAAGAGACAATGGGTGAGTTTATCAAAATATTACAACTGTGGGTCGGCAACAGGCAGGTGATTATTTTCACTCATAATTCCAATATAAAAAAATTGTGTGCAGTTACTGAATTGTAATTATGGATAAAAATGGACAGTTAACATTTTTTGATGATCCTTTGCTTCAGGGTATTAATGAAGCGTATACATTTATTGAAGCAGGTGATTTCACTCAGGCAGTAAAAAAGATAGATGACCTTATGACCATAAATCCCGATTACCCGGGACTGGCAGAAGCATACAGGGTTGCGCGCTTCTGGGAATCAAGGAAAAAGGCAATGCAGGAACTTCAAAAAGGGAAGGATACAGCAGATTTTCTTATGACGCAGTGGGAGGAGTTTGAAGCTTTTGCGCAAAACAGGGGGCTTGTTTGGGCAACAGCATATCAAAAAGCAATGCGGTTTGTTTTTTTCACTGCATCTGAGCATTACACTATTGCATTCAATGACAGGGAAAACCCAACTGATAATCTGCAGCTTCTTATGCAGCTGGGTACATGCTTTATAAGATTGGGTGAGTATCAGCATACTATTGAAGCATTAGAGTACGCACGGAGTGCTTACCGAAGCAATGCATGTATATTATCACTTTTAGCTGAAAGCTATTATCATACCGGAGATGTGCCGCGGGCATTACTTTATTTCAGGGAGGCGTTCCTGCTTAATCCGTCTGAGATTGATATCCAGTTACTATCGGCCAAACCTATTATTGAAGCGTTAGAACTGGTTAAGCAACATAAACCTGATTGCCCTGATGTGCGGGAATGGGTTCCGGTTATGGCACATATTCATGATATTTTTTATGTTAAGCGACAGCTCAATTCATCACAGCTTGAAACCATAAAAAAAGATATTGTGAAATTAGAGGCAAGTTTTCAAACGCTGGATAAAGAGAAAATAGCACAATCAAATATTGTGCCACGCCTTATAAATCGCTATTTATGGATGCTTGATTATTTTGAATTTCAGCAATACGATCAAAAAAGTCTTTTTGATATCCGCGACCGACTGCTTGCCATTGATAAAGGTCTTTTTGAAAGCTACTTTCAAAAAAAGACTTTTTCAAAACACTGATATTTTTTAAGTGCAAATAATGAAGAATTCCATAGCTTTCAGGGGAATTCATTCTTCGTAAAAAATTCATTGACACTATATATCGTACTCAATAATTAACATAGCTATTATTGTTTCACGGAATATTTTTTGACAATAGGTGGTAGAATATGGAATTGTCAGCATCATACGATCCAAGAATTGCCGAATCAAAATGGTATGCAATCTGGGAAAAGGAAGGGCTTTTTCATGGTGATGAAAATGACCCGCGTGAGGCATATTCAATTGTTATACCACCACCTAATGTCACCGGCAATTTGCATATGGGGCATGCCCTGAATAATACATTGCAGGATATCCTCATCCGCTGGCAAAGAATGAATGGCAAGGCAACGTGCTGGATGCCCGGTATGGACCATGCAGGGATTGCCACCCAGAATGTTGTAGAACGGCTGCTGTTAAAAGAAGGAAAATCGAAATATGATGTGGGCCGTGATGAGTTTGTAAAACGCGTGTGGGACTGGAAGGAGCATTCAGGCGGCCAGATTAAGGAGCAGCTTAAGCGTTTGGGGTGTTCGCTTGACTGGGTGCGTGAGCGCTTTACACTGGATGAAGGATTGTCACATGCTGTGCGCACCGTGTTTGTGACATTATATAAAGAAGGGCTTATCTATCAGGGGTATCGTATTATCAACTGGTGTCCTCGCTGCGAGACTGCTCTTTCGGACATTGAAACTGAATATAAGGATGTAGCAGGCAAATTATACTATATCCACTATCCCTATGAAGATGGCAAAGGGCATATTACTGTGGCAACAACAAGGCCTGAAACCATGTTAGGTGATACCGCGGTTGCCGTAAATCCCAATGACAGTCGTTATGCCCATTTAATAGGCAAACGGGTGATATTGCCGCTGGTTAATAAACCTATACCTATTATTGCCGATGAGTTTGTTGACCCTTCTTTTGGTACAGGACTTGTTAAGGTAACACCCGCACATGACCCCAATGACTTTGAAATGGGGAAGCGCCATAATCTTGAAGAAGTGAATATCTTTGATAAAAATGCAATCGTTAATGAAAACGGTGGTGTATACAAAGGCCTTGACCGCTATCAGGCCCGTGAAAAGGTTCTTGAAGATTTAAAAGCGTTGGGCCTATTGGAAAAGATAGAAGACCATAACCATGCAGTTGGCCATTGCTATCGCTGTCATACTGTTATTGAACCGTATTTGTCAAAACAGTGGTTTGTAAAGATTCAACCTCTGGCACAGGAAGCAATCAGAGTTGTTGAAGAAGGCAAAATACGATTTGTACCCCAGCAGTGGACAAAGATATACTTTGAATGGATGTATAACATTAAAGACTGGTGTATTTCACGGCAATTGTGGTGGGGACACCGCATACCTGCATTTTACTGCAAGGATTGCGGTCACATCATGGTAGAGCTTGATGACCCAACCGTGTGCAGTATGTGTAATTCAAAAAATTTGGAACAGGACCCCGATGTACTTGATACATGGTTTTCGTCGGCATTATGGCCATTCTCTACCTTTGGCTGGCCACAAAAGACAAAGTCGCTGGAAAAATTTTATCCCACCAGTGTACTGGTAACCGGTTTTGATATTATTTTCTTCTGGGTTGCCCGCATGATCATGATGGGCTGCAAATTCATGAATGATGTACCATTTTATGATGTATATATCCATGCACTGGTCAGGGACGAGCATGGTCAGAAGATGAGCAAGTCCCGTGGCAATGTTATAGATCCCCTCATCATGATGGATAAATATGGCACCGATGCATTCAGGTTTACCTTAGCTATATTTGCCGCGCAGGGCAGGGATATAATTCTATCTGAAAAGCGTATTGAAGGCTACAGTGCATTCTGTAATAAGATATGGAATAGCACCCGTTTTATTCTGATGAATTTAGGCAATGATTTCAAGCCTGAAGCCATTGACATCAATTCACTGGACATGTTTGATAAGTGGATACTGCATGCATTCAATCAGACCGTGAAGAAGACAACACAGGCGCTTGTAGAGTATCGATTCAATGATGCAGCACAAACGTTGTATGATTTCTGGTGGCATGAATTCTGCGACTGGTATATTGAGCTGTCAAAGCCGCGTATTTATGCGGGGGACTCTTCAACAGGAACTATCGCCAAACAGGTACTGTATTTTGTGCTGCATGAATACCTTAAATTGCTGCATCCGTTTATGCCGTTTATTACCGAAGAGATATGGAGTAATATTACAAGCGGAGAAGGGCGCATTGTGGTGGCACCATGGCCTCAGTATGATGAACGTTTTAATTTTGAACATGAGTTTAATAATGCTGAATTGTTTAAGGAGATAGTATATAAAATCCGAAATATCCGCGGTGAAATGAATGTACCACCTGATAAAAAGGCTCATGTAGTTATAAAGGCCGGAAAAAAAATTGAACAGTTTATACAACAGCAGGAGCATAACCTGAAAATTTTAGCAAAGCTTGAAGCAGTTGAATGCAATGCTGACTACACACCGCAGAAAACAGATGCCTCAGCGGTGCTTCCGGAATGTGAGCTTTATATGCCACTTAAGGATTTAATTGATCTTGATAAGGAAAAAGCACGCCTTGATAAGGAAATTGCTCGTATTCAGGGCGAGCTTGATAAAGTAATGAAAAAATTAAATGACAGCACATTTCTTGCAAAAGCACCAGCGCATATTATTGAAAAAGAACAGAATAAAAAGGCAGAACTTGAAGAGGTGCTTGGGAAGCTCACCACAGGCAGGGAAAAATTAGGGTAATATAACCAGCACCTCTATCATTGTTGGTAGAGGTGCTTATACTCATAGTTAGTGGAGGTTCACTATGCATAGAAGAAAGAGTATTGTATTAATTATTGCATCACTTTTTGTTTATGTTTCCTGTTCTTCTTCTTTACTGAACTTTTTCCGATGGTACGAACGCTCTAAAGCTGGCTTAACTGAGAAAACAGTTATGATTGATGGCCACACAGTCCATTACCTTGAGGGTGGCAAAGGTGACACGGTTCTTTGCATTCATGGTTTTGGTGGTACCATGGATCACTGGACGCGCTTTGCACGGTATGTGACGGATGCATACAGAGTTGTGGCGCTTGACCTTCCAGGTTTTGGCGATAGTTCCTTTAAAGAAGGCGGTGACTATTCAATAGCAAAACAGGTAGAAAGAGTTCACGAATTTGCACACACACTGAAATTGCAGAAGTTTCACATTGTTGGGAACTCAATGGGTGGGTATATTGCCGGCTACTATGCAATTACCTATCCTGACGATGTTATTACATTGGGATTGTTTGCAGCAGCCGGTGTAAAAAGCCCCAATGAAAGTGAACTGGCAAAAGAGCTGAAAAAAGGAAACAACCCTCTTATCGTTGAAGATGTGGAAAGCTATGATAGACTCATGGAATTTGTGTTCTATAAGCCAATATGGCTGCCAGGGTTTGCAAAACAGTACTTTGCCACACAGGCAGTGGCAAAGAAAACTCATTTTCAGTATATTTTTAAGCAGATTCATGATGTTACACTGCTTGAAAAATATCTGGGTAATATACATGCACCAACGTTACTATTATGGGGTGAAAATGATAGGGTGCTGGATGTATCAGGCGCGTATGTCTTTAAAGAAAAAATACGTAATGCGCAACTGGTAGTATTTAAAGAATGTGGTCATCTCCCAATGATTGAAAAACCTGAAGAATCTGCAACTGTATATAAAAGGTTTTTAAAGGGTCAAAAGGTGGAGTTATAATTTTTTGTAAAGCATATCTTCATAACCCTGAAGCATGGCAAACGTAGCACGATCAAAATACAGCACCACACGGTTGTTTAACGCCAGTGCTTCCTTATAGGCAGTGGTGTCATCATATAATTTATCCAGTACAAAAAGCCACAGATGTCGTTTCTGTAAAATTAATGCTTTACATGCTTGAGAAACAGGAATTCCCTGTTCAAAGCGCTCGTGCCCAATCCTTCGATAGTAGCGGGCAATTTCTTCTTTGGGATAATCTCTGGCTATCCACTTTGATAATTCACGGTACAGGTTGTCTGCAGATTCATAAATGAGCTGTCGGTCTAACTTCCTGAATGCTATGGTATCAGGATTACGCAAAAGATTGTTCATAAACTGTTCAGTAATAATCTGATGGTTTTCTTCAATAAGCTCAACAAACCTGTTAATCAGTGCACTTTTGATTTTCATAGTATTGTATTATGATAATATAGTCTAATATAATGATAAAAAATATTACGATTATCTATATGTAAAGTATTTTTTTACATTACTTCTTTTTTTTGGTTTTGGCTCTATAAGCCTGTGAGTAGATTTTTTCAAATTCCTGTGCATACAATTTTGCTATTTCAGATGATCTGATCATGATGCAATTTTCATCATTTCTTTTCCTGGCATTTTTTGAAAAATTATATGAGCCAGTAATAACCCATTCATCATCAATAATGATTACCTTATGATGCATCGTTTTAGGATTAGCATCATAGAGAACATCAAGCCCTTCAACTTTTAATTTAATGTATTCACTGTTGACATTTTTAATATCCAGTTTTTCAAAAACACCTTTAACAGCAATACCCTGCTTGTGTTTAGCAATAATTGCTTCACCTATAGCATCACTGGTAAATGAAAAAGCTAAAAATAAAATGGATTTTTTTGCTTTTTCTATACGCTTTGTAATGATGCGCTCAATATCATCATCTGGTGAAAAATACACATTAATGTCTATATCATTGATTTTGACATAATATTTATTTGATAGAAAAGGGAAAGGGGTATATTCAGTGCGATTGCCAAATATAGCCTGTTCAAACATTTCGTTAAATTCTGCCAGGTATATGGATGCTATCTCTTCATTTTCAATATATATGGCATTATTGTTGTTGTGTTTTGCCTCGCGTTCAGTAATGTTATATGACCCGGTCCACACGGCTTTATTGTCAAAAATAAAGAATTTATTATGCATAAATCCTTTTCGCTCATCCAGTTGTAGAGGTATGTTGGCTGCTTCAAGTTTTGTTTTAACCTTTTCTTTTAATCTGTCTGATTCCAGTACTAACCTGACATCAATACCATTACTCTTAGCCTTACAGAGAGCATCAATAATTATTGGATCAGTGATTTCAAAAAGGGCAGCATAGATAGATGTTTTGGCAGAATGTATTTTCTGTAATAATGCTTTCTGGATAGCAGCTGTCTGTTCTTCTTTTTCTGGCGTGGTAAAGTATACTTCGAAGGGCAACTGAGCATAAACAAACGTATATGCAGCAATCACCAGTAAAAATACAATGGGTAGTTTGCTATAATGCTTCATTGCTGTTTTTCCCAGATCAAGTTTTCATATTCAACAAATCGTAAACTGGCTTCTTTTGTGGGGAAAAGCAATTTAGCCTTTTGTATTAACGTCTGGAATGTTATCAGGTCATTTTTGCTGGCCTGTGTTATGAACTCCTGTATTTTTTCATCATTGTGTGTTATCAGATGAAAATAAAATTCGTATGTTTTTTTCAATTCTTTGAGTTTTTCAATATGCTTCTGAAGTTCTTCTTTGTCTGAATTTTTAATCATTGTAGAAAGAAATGCAATGATATATTGTGCATCTGATTCTGTAATGTCCATATCAAGTATAATTTGTTTTACGCGGACTAAATCAAGATTACGCAGATGAATTCGTGCCAGAAATACAGGATTTTGCGAGAGCAAATTAATATCAACATTATTCATCTGGTCAATGGCACGTTTGGTATCATCAATAGTAACAGCAGAAGTTGTATTAACTATCTCCAGACGAGATGAAGGAGATATAGAAGATATAAATGTAATATCGTTGTTACTGAATGTGCTATTGACAATTATATAATCAGGGACATTGCCCTTTTTTACATAGCTGACAAATGAAGCCGTATCATTAAAAAATTCCGTAATACAGGGCACCATATCAAGGAGGGTATCAGAGGGGAAAAAGAGGTATTGTCGTTTACCTTCACCAGCATTGTAGGAAATAATTAAAGCGTTATTTTGATTTTTTAATAACTGATAGGAGTGATTTCTGGTTGAAGTGACAGGTTCAAGTCCTATGAAAACAATTGTTTTCATAATATGGAAAGGTTTTGTTTTATTACCATCGGAATAGATAATTTCCCCTTTTGGATTGAAGGCAATATACTGCTTTTTTGCAATGTTTATTTTTAAAGTGTAGCCTTTTGGTGTTTTTTCCTCAACTATGGGTGTTGACATAGTGTGTAAACCTTTAAATAGTAATTATGAAAAGTGGTAAATTTTCATTGAAATTTTATAATTAGTTAGCACATTGTGCTTTTTACATCAATTATTACGATAGTTACAATCTATGTATACAGAAGCAATAATTTAAAGATTAAAATACTGTATACCCATTAAATTGTAATTGATAAAAAATCAAGCAAATGTAAATATTTAATGCAAAAATATAGTATATATAATTTCTTTAATAGTAAGTTTATATTCTAAGGAGAACACAATGAATACAATTAATATACTTTCTCCTGTTCGGTATCCAGGAAAAATTCATGCCGTATCAAGTAGTTTTGAAACACATGAGGCCAACAATGTTTTACATAATGATGAATCATTCTGGTGTACTGCAAAAAGCCATAATGCTGTCAGTGAATTTATTATTATAGATTATGGTTCGATAGTTGCTGTTAATATTGTCGAAATCTATCCTTCCCCTTCAGGTAAGACAACATTTCCTTCAGAATTTCGGTTAGAATGTAGCATGGACGGTATTAACTGGGAAGTTCTCAAAGCAGAGAATAAATTTACTCTTGATGAAGATGCATACAGGCTATTATTGCCCATAACAGTATTTCAGTATTTAAAAGTGTACATAATAAAACCAAAGCGTATTGCAGCAAAATACTTTGCTGAAATTGGAAAGATACAGGCAGGTATTCAGGGCGCTGTTTCAATTACTGCTAGTTCAAGTTCTTCGTATGAACATGATCCCTCCAATCTTATGGAAATTGATAACCAGAAATACTGGGAATCGGAGATCACCAGTAGTGCATCGCGTCAGTGGATTGAAGTGGATTTTGGGATGATATTTCCGATGACCAATATAGGTATTATTGCACCACAAAACCCTGCACTTTTCCCGGAGCAGTTTTCCATAGAAATTACTGAAGATAAAAAAATATGGACAACGCTTACAGATGTAAAACGGTTTAAAGCCCAACCAAATGGGTCGTATATGTTTGGCGGATATCAGTTTAATGCCCGGTATCTACGCATTAACATTATGACTGTGCAAACCGAAAAACAGAAATATTGTGCACAAATAGCGGGCATTTTTGCTCATGCGGCGTTACCAGCTTTGAGGCATTTTCATATTAATGCTGCAGTGCAGTATGCAACAGTTTTTCAACCAGGCATTGTAAAACTGGCAGCTGATGGAGATACTACACCAGGTGCTGTTGTTCAGGCAAGTGATCCACGGTTACAAGATGCCAGCACCATATTTAAAGGGATAGTGCAGCTGGCTGATGATGGATCAAACGAAGAAGGGTTAGTTGTTCAGGCATCGGATTCACGGCTTGCACCCGCAACTGAACTGAAACCTGGTATTGTCCGGCTGGCCTATGACAGGGAAGTAGCCGAGGGTGCGGTAGTACAATCAACAGATTCAAGGATAAAGGAAGCAACAGACACAACGTTTGGCATAGTTAAGCTATGCCCTAATGGCCAGTATATAAATAATGCAGTTGTGCGTGGTGATGACAGCAGATTACAAAAAGCTACAACAAAAGACTATGGTATAGTGCGTTTGGCTGAAAACGGTGAGGATAACGAATTCTGTGTGGTACAGGGCAATGACAGGCGCTTGAAGGATGCTACCATTGTTTCAAAGGGAATTGTTGAACTGGCTGAAGATGGCGAAGACGCACCAGGTGTGGTAGTACAGGGCAATGATAAGCGGCTAAAAGAGGCAAGCACGCACAGCAAAGGGATAGTGGAATTGGCAGAGGATGGTGAGGATGCAGCAGGCGTAGTGGTACAGGGCAATGATAGAAGGCTAAAAGAGGCAACCACACACAGCAAAGGAATTGTGGAGCTGGCAGAGGATGGTGAAGATGCGCCGGGTGTAGTGGTGCAGGGCAATGATAGAAGGCTAAAAGAGGCAAGCACGCATAGCAAAGGAATTGTAGAACTGGCAGAGGACGGTGAGGATGCGCCAAACGTGGTGGTACAGGGCAATGATAGAAGGCTAAAAGAAGCAACCACTCACAGCAAGGGAATTGTGGAGTTGGCAGAGGATGGCGAAGATGCACCGGGTGTAGTAGTACAGGGCAATGATAGAAGGCTAAAAGAGGCAACCACGCACAGCAAAGGAATTGTAGAGCTGGCAGAGGATGGTGAAGATGCGCCAAACGTAGTGGTACAGGGCAATGATAAACGGCTAAAAGAGGCAACCACGCATAGCAAGGGAATCGTAGAGTTAGCAGAGGATGGAGAAGATGCACCGGGTGTAGTGGTACAGGGCAATGATAGAAGGCTTAAAGAAGCAACCGAGGAAACTCCTGGAATTGTAACACTGGCAAAACATGGCGAAACCCGTAAAAACCATGTGGTTCAGTCGGATGACCCACGGTTAAGTGATAAACGTGAACCATTACCACACACACATGACTATGCACCGCTGGTGCACTCATTTGAAAGTCATATCGGAACTATAGCAATTACTCAGGAAAAATCAGGTGAATTTGTTGATATTACACCACCTACTCACGACAGTGCAGTTTTGTATGGTAAAAATATTGCAAACACAGGCAGTGCTATTGGTGTTGCTGGTATTGCTCAGCCTTCTGCTGATTCAGAGGTAAAGTCATACGGTGTGTTAGGACATGCACCAATGTGTGGTGTTCGCGGGCAATCGCAGGGAAATACCGGTAAGACTAAAGGGTGTGGAGTGCTTGGCATATCGCGGTTTGGAGCAGGTGGTGTGTTTGCAAGTGAGCATAACTGGTCGCTTGTGGCTGATGGCTTTGGAACTATCGCCCCCTATGATGACACGCTGCATTTAACCGGTGAGGGCAAGGCACTTTTAGTTAACGGTGAGTCCTGTTTTAAAGGCAAAATTGTGCTGGATACCCACACAAAAGAGTACTACGCCAGTATTGTTGAGATGTTTGAAACCGATGAACAGGAATTTATTTCACCTGGTGATGTTCTTGTGGTAAGCACTCAGGGCAACGCTGTTCTTTCACGTTCACGCACTGCATATAATAAAGGGGTTATTGGCGTTGTTGCAGGCAATCCGGTTGTTGTTTTAAATAATGCAGCAGCACAGACAAAGCTCTATCCGGTAGTATTAACAGGCTCAGTGTTGTGCAAGGTGGATGCACGCCAGAAGCCAGTTAAACCCGGTGACCTTTTAGTAACATCAGATACACCAGGCTGCGGTATGGCTGCTTCAATTGATTCTTTTGATAAAGTGGGCACAGTGTTTGCAAAAGCACTCACTGCGCTGGATGATGGTATAGCTTTGATTCCGGTAATGATCTGGAAGATGTAGCTACTACCGTATTTATGGTTGAAGTTGTTTGAGTATTTCCTGCTCTTTTTTGCTGAAAACAAGGTTGTGATAGGCATTGATATCTTTTGCCATTACCTTGCTTAAGTACGTTATCTTGCGGCAGAAGGGCTTTTTCTCATAACTATCGACCCACACAATAATAGATGTTGATTCTGATTCCCAGATATAGGCGCCCTGATTATTCTTAATTGATTCACCAGTTGGCGGACCATACTTTTCTTCCATCTTCTTTTTCATATCATCCAATGAAATATATGGAAACTGAATAACCACATAAAACAATTTTGGCTGCTGGTTTGCTTCCTGATTTATTTCAGGATAAAAAAAGCCGTAGCGGTATTCTAATTCTCCGTCTTTTGACACAATAATTCGCTTTTCATCGGTAAATGCTATTCTTCCTAACACATTGGGTTTTACATCATTGTAGGTACTACCCCATTTTACATTCCCGTAACCATCGGCAATAGATTTACTCTGCGGCTGAGTGTTCTGGGGCGCTTTCTGCTGTGCAGGTGTAAAGGTGGTATATAATGCAAAACTTGCAATGCAGATTATCCAAACTATTTTTTTCATAGTACTATCCTTCATACCAGTTTATGTACTGTTTATACTATCGGTTAATCTTGTGTTAAAATATATTATAATTTATGGGCGATAGTTCCGGTAATATGCTTTTGTATATATACATTCTGTAAAGATGACTATTTTGTATTACAGTAGTGAATAAAAATCCAATCCAGGCAGAGTAATATTATAAAAATAATTCTTGTAAAAATTTTTGCACAGTAACTATTGTATACTATACTATAGTAATTACTTCTATATTAGGGAAAACACATGGAAGACCATCACGAACATTCTCATACACACACACATCAAATCAGTTCCACCGGACGATTTGTTCTGGTTGTGACACTGAATGTCATTATAACAGTTGCAGAATACATTGGTGGCATAGTGTCAGGAAGCCTTGCGCTCATCTCGGATGCGGGGCATAATCTTTCCGATGTTGCATCACTTATTTTAGGATACATTGGTCAAAAAGTGTCACAACAAAAACCCGGAAAGAAATATTCCTTTGGGCTCAAACGTTTTGAGGTACTCATAGCCCTTGTCAATGCCATGACACTTCTTGGTATTGGCGCTTACATTATTTATGAAGCAATTGAACGCTATATTAATGTACAGCCGGTAAATCCTGTTATTATGCTTCCCGTTGCATTTATTGGCCTTGCAGGTAATGTTATCTCAATGCTGCTTTTATATAAAAGCAGGGATGAAAATCTTAATTTGAAGGCTGCATTTTTACATCTTTTGTATGATGCGGTATCCTCGGTTGGTGTTATTATTGTGGGTTTTGTGCTGCTTGTGAACAGTAGTTGGGTCGTGCTTGATTTAGTGGTAAGTGTGGCAATTGCTTTTATGATAGTGGCAAGCTCTCTTGATATTATCAAAAGCTCTTTTAGAATATTTCTGCAGGGTGTGCCAACGCGTATTGATTTTGATGAAGTGTATAATTCCATACTGACTGTACCTCATGTTGATACAGTGCATGGACTGCATATCTGGTCTGTTGACTCAAATGAAGTATTTTTATCATGCCATGTATGTATCAGTGGTGGCGATAGTTCCCTGAATACGGATTCCATTATTAAGGCAATTAATGGCATGCTTGAAGAAAAATTTGGCATTACCCATACCACCTTACAGATAGAACATACCAATCTGTGCACTCTGGAAGGCGGAAGCTGTTGCAGGTAACCATGAGTATATACTTTACCCATCCGCAATTAGGTCAAGAAGTAGAATCAATAGCAGGTGTGTATGCATATACTGAAGAAAAACGCTTGCAGATAGATGAAAAGGATGTGCTGTATTTTATTGGATATTCTGTGACCAACAAAAGCTGCTGTGGTGTTGGAGGATGCATGTTTGCAACGGTTGCAGGGTTTGTGCTACAGTATGCTGTTAAAAAAGATAGAGACAATATAGTTTCTGAGGTTGAACCCATAACTGAAGAAGCACTACGAAAACATATTGAAAAGCTCATAAAAGCGCAGGGGGTAACTCAAATAGGTTTTTGGAAATAAAATTTTAAACTTCTTTTATTTTACATAATCGTTCCATAAATCCATTCTTGAATAAAAATAATATAATAAACATAAATATTTCATATACAAATTGGTTTCATAAGTTTGTTTTAATGATTCTATATTAGTGATTATACCCTTATATATATCTGCAATTAGATTACCAATTTTTTCTTTTGAACGATTGTATACTTCTTGACCTAGATAATCTAGAGCATAATGACCATCCCCATCTATAAATATCAACTTCTTACATAAATTTGCATAATTTTTATTGATCATATCAATTCTTGCATCATTAGGATTTTTTTCTAATTTATCCAATAAATCTATTAATCTTTTACCAATTACTATTCTTGGATATTGTGCAATTTTAGTTTCTAATTTATGTGCATTATTTATTGCTGGTCCATATATTTCGTTTTCATCAATTTCTGTTGCTATCCCTAATTCAATTCCACCCCTACATAAAATATTTCTTGATAATAAAAGTGTAAATATTGAACAACAAGAATGAAGTATTATATATACACTATCAAGAAATATTTGTTTTCCATCTGAAATTGGAGAATAAATAACTAACGTATCTGAAAATGATTTAATTTTAGGTTTAAATTGTTGAGATATTTTTTTATATTCTATAAACATTTCTAATTGTTCTTGTGGCATTTCTGGAATGGGTCTATCTTTGAATGCACTTTCAATATACAGTTCGAATGATTTTCTTAATTTTTGAACTTCACCAATTGTTTTTTGGAATAATTCACTAAACCGGATGTATTGCTCATCATTATTCATAATTAATTGTTGTTTATCAAGTTCTTCTAAATTTTTTTGCTGCCCCAGCAAATCTATTATTGCAACAATATAATATTTCATGTATTTCTTTTCCATAAAAGTTAATTTTGATATAGCTAAGGATTTTTATTGAAAATTCAATTCTATTCAATCTGTAAGTTTAAATGTTCCGCTGAAATATGTCTTCTTAACGCTATGTGCTTTTTCAGTTGCCCACTTTTCAAGTCCCATTTTCTTAATCAGGCATAAATTAAAAACTTTTGTATTATGGGGAACCTGTGATGCTCTGTCTGCATAGGGATGCAGGTTGTCACAGGGGAAATCATTGCATTCATAGCAAAATTGAATTCCTTTTGACTGAGTGCAGGCATATACGTTGCAGGTTTTTTGCATATGTAGAAATTCAATTGTTCCCTGCTCATTGCGACATCCTCTTCATATCGCTTTTTCAAAGCTAATGTTCAGTGATTGTGCAACTTTTTTACGCAGGTTATCATCACTTCCTGCCAGGTACATGGGGCAATTGAAACAATCAAGGCCACATGGTGCGGTAAGGTGTTTGTAGTCCATACATGGACCCCCTGAATGAGAATTTTATAGGAAATAAAGTTTATATTACAGTTACTGTCGCATAGTATATGTGAGGAAGCGTTTGTAAAGATAAATTTAATGTAATGTTCTCAAAATATGGTTGGACATCCAATTAATTATTGACAAAAAAGAAGGTATAGTGTAGTGGTACAAAAAATGATGATACTGGATAGGCAACGGTGGAGTAATTATTAATACTATCATTTTGAAGGAAACAAAGATTTATATTATTATAAAGGAGTTATTTTTCAGCAAATGATAAATTTTTATGATAAAATGTTGACATATAATGATGTGGCTTTACAGTTTACGTTAACTGGATTCATTATGAGCATTATAGTATATTTATATTAACATATAATTCTTTATATTAAGAAAGGAGAGATCGGTATGGGAGCTTTTAAAGAATTAACCATGTGGCAGGCGCTTCATGATACAGTTGAAAAATATCCTGACAGTGAAGCCCTGGTATGTCCTGAGTTTGGCATACGCATGACGTACGCCCAATTTTATCAAAAATGCCGGGAAGTTGCAAAGGGGTTAATTGCACTTGGGATACAGAAAGGTGACCATGTTTCCCTGTGGGCAACCAATGTGCCTGAATGGGTATATCTTCAGTTTTCGCTGGGTATGATTGGCGGAGTGCTTGTTACGGTCAATACCAATTATAAATCCCATGAACTGGAGTATCTGCTGAAACAATCAGATTCAACCACATTGTTCATGATTGAAGGATACCGCGATAGCAATTATTATCAGATAATACGTGAAATTATCCCCAATTTAGATGAAACACAGCCAGGCAATATTAATGCAACAAATCTCCCAATGCTGAAAAATATTGTTTTTATTGGGAAGCGGGATTCATTACCAGGCATGTTTACGTTTGATGATATAGTTCTTATGGGAAGTTCTTTAAGTGATGCTGAACTGGATAAGCGTATTAACGAATGTGATATTCATGACGTTATCAATATGCAGTACACATCCGGTACAACAGGATTTCCCAAAGGTGTTATGCTTACTCATTACAATATTGTCAACAATGCCATCATGGTGGGCGATGTCATGGGTATGACTTCCAGTGATAGGCTGCTTATTCATGTCCCATTGTTCCATTGCTTTGGCTGTGTTATGAGTACATTAAACTGTGTAACCCATGGTTCAACAATGGTGGTAATGGAATACTTTGATCCGTTGAAATCGTTGCAGGCAGTACAGAATGAAAAGTGTACAGCAATTAATGGGGTTCCCACAATGTTTATTGCAATGCTCAATCATCCTGATTTTAGCAAATATGATATGTCAACACTCAGAACTGGCATTATGGCAGGAGCCCCGTGCCCGGTTGAAACAATGAATCAGCTACGAACTATTATGCATTGTCCTGAAGTTGTTATTGCTTTTGGCCAAACTGAGTGCTCACCAGTTATGACCATGACGCGGCGTGATGATCCGGTTGACTTGCGGGTATCAACTGTTGGCCGCCTGCTTCCAGGTATTGAAGGTAAGATAGTGGATCCTGAAACAGGTGAGGATTTACCACCTAATACACAGGGTGAGATAGTTACCCGAAGTGCATGTGTTATGAAAGGCTATTATAAAATGCCCGAGGCCACTACCAATGCCATTGACAAAGAAGGCTGGCTACACACTGGCGATCTGGGTTCGGTGGATGAACATGGCTACTTTAAGGTTACCGGGCGTATCAAAGACATGATTATCCGTGGTGGCGAAAATATTTATCCACGCGAAATTGAAGAATTTTTGTTGACTAATCCAAAGATAAAAGATGTACAGGTAGTAGGTATTCCTGACGAAAAATACGGCGAACAGGTACTTGCAGTAATACAGCTTAAAGATGGGCAAAGTGCAACTGCTGAAGAAATGGTGCAGTTTTGCACAGGAAAAATTGCCCGCCATAAAATCCCTAAATACTGGGAATTTGTGGATACATTCCCCATGACTGCAAGTGGAAAGATCCAGAAATACAAACTCAGAGATATGTTTGCCCAGAAATATGGAAAAGCAGCTTCAGTATTTGAAGCAATTCAAAAACAGTAATAAGGGTACAGGTGATAGAAGAAAAGATAACAACATATTCAATAGGCGAAATTGCAAAGCTTCTTGAGATGAGTACGCGCACCATCCGCTATTACGAGGAATTGGGTTTGCTCAACTCAGTGAAGCGTATTGAAAACGGAAGGCGTATTTATACCGATGATGATGTCAGGCGCTTGAAACTCATCAAGCGCCTGAAGATTCTGGGTTTAACACTTTCGGAAATGCATGAACTGGAATCAATATGGCAAATCCACAAAACCAATGATATCGTGCTAAGACGCCTTCTTGAAATTCTTGATTCGCATGTACATAGAGTTGATGACAGGATCAGGGATTTGGAGTTATTAAAAAACGAGATCATTGAGTACCAGACAAGAATCAAACGCAAACTGAATGAATAAATTCACGCCGAAGCTTTTCCTGCTATGAATTGTCGCACCACTGCATCCTGGCATTCTTGCAGTTGTTGTGGTGTGCCTTCAAAAAGTATTGTGCCATTATGAAGCATGGCAATACGGTCAGCAATCCTGAATGCTGAACGCATATCGTGTGTTACCACCACCGATGTCATGCCAAAGGTGTTGCGCATATACACAATGAGGCGATCAACGGATCCTGCAGTGATGGGGTCAACGCCGGTAGTGGGCTCGTCATACAGCATGATTTCAGGGCTTTTGGCGATAGCTCTGGCAAGTGCAACCCGCTTTTGAATACCACCTGAAAGCTCTGAAGGGCTTTTAGACTCAATGCCTTTTAAACCAACATGTGCAAGTAACTCAGGAACTTTGTGAGCAATAACCTCTTCACTGACACCCTGTCGTCTGAGTGGGAAAGCGATGTTATCGTACACATTCATTGAATCAAAAAGCGCACCACCCTGAAAGAGAACACCAAACTTTTTTAGAATGGCAGAATCATCAGTATAGGTGAGTGGTTGTCCATCTACACTAATGGTTCCGCTATCAGGTTTAATTATACCAATACAATGCTTCAGCAATACCGATTTCCCACTGCCACTTTTACCAATGATGCATAAAATCTCACCTTCATAGACTGTTAAATTGAGGCCTGAAAATATAATCTGCTGCCCAAATGATTTGTGTAGGTTGTGTATGATTATTTTTTCTTTCATAATATAGAATTATATATATTCACACATATGGAACAGTTTAATCTACCAATACTGGTGCTCAAAAGTCAAGCAATTGATTTTGAAATATTGCATAATTAAAGTTGACAACTTGACAACTTTATAGTATCTTGTCTGTTATGAAGGTATTTCAGGTTGGTGAATTAAAGTCAAAATTTTCTAATGTACTTGATTGCATTAGAAAAGGCGAGGAGATTACTATCTCCTATGGGAAAAAGAAAGAGAAAATTGCTGTTATAATTCCATATTCAAAATATAAAAAAGCAAAACCAAGAAAGTTGGGTATTTTAAAAAATAAAGCTTCTTTTAAAATTCATGATGATTTTATGATTTCTGATGAAGAATTGTTACATTTATGAATTACCTGCTTGATACCCATGTTTTTTTGTGGACATTGTTTAACGATGAATTATTATCAAAAAATGCTGTTTCAATTATTTCAAATCCCGAAAATACTGTTTTAGTAAGTGTAATCAGTTTTTGGGAAATTTCGTTAAAATACAATGCAGGCAAATTATCACTAGAAGGAGTTTTACCCGATGAGTTGCCTGCATGTGCCGAAAAGGCTGGTTTGGAAATAAAGAATGTAACACCCGCTGAGGTTTCTTCTTTTTACAAGCTACCAATACTAAAACATAAAGATCCATTTGATAGGTTACTGGTGTGGCAGTGCATCAATAATAATATCTGTTTGATTTCCAAAGATTCAGATTTAGTTGAATACAAAAACTATGGATTACAAATCATGTGGTAATAGAGATAAGTTATTGCCATTGTGCGATGGAATTCCTGTTTAGATGACTTTAAAACTTAAAAAAATACATATATAATTACAGTTGACAACGAAACCTGTATCATCGTATGAATGTGATGTTCATACTGTAATGAAAAACTTTTATCTTTGTGCATAAGAAAACCGTTGTTGGTCAATTCGACAAAAGGTTGTTTTGCTTATTTGTATAATTCATTGACCATATATTAAAGAAAGTGTGTATAGGTAAAAGCAGAATGAATGAGGGCAAGATGGATATTTTTTATATTCGAGGTATGCTATGAAAATACGATGTGGGCTTATTGGTTTTGGTACTGTGGGAAGCGGTGTGTACACGCTGTTGCAAAAGCACAGAACAGATATATATAAAAAAACGGGTGTGGATATTGAGCTTGTCACAATATGTGATGTACGTGATATAAAAGATACGGTTAATGTGCCGGTTACAGGTAGCTGGCAGGATGTTGTTAATGACGCTTCTATTGATGTTGTCATTGAGCTTATTGGTGGGATAGAACCTGCAAAGACAATTATTCTTTCTGCACTTAATGCGGGAAAAAGTGTGGTAACAGCAAATAAAAAGCTTTTAGCTGAAAGCGGGGATGATATTTTTGCCGCATCACAGAAAGCAAAAGGGGCACTGGCGTTTGAAGCAGCCATTGGTGGTGGAATTCCGTGTGTTGCTGCGTTGCGAAACGGGCTTGTTGGCAATGCCATACAATCGGTAGTTGGTATCCTTAACGGTACCACCAACTACATTTTAACACGGATGGCTGAGGATGGCATGTCGTTTGATGAAGCACTGAAATTGGCACAGGCAAAAGGCTATGCTGAGGCTGACCCAACCTTTGATATTGAAGGCTTTGATGCAGCACACAAGATTGCACTATTGTCAATGCTGGCATATAATGTTCGTGTTTCAATGCAGAATATTTATATAGAAGGCATTACAAAAATTACAAGTTTGGATATAAAGTATGCCCATGAAATGGGCTATACCATCAAGCTTTTAGGGGTCAGCCGCATGGTAGATGATAAGCTTGATATCCGCCTGCAGCCGGTGATGATTCCGTTTACCCATCCGCTGGCTTCAGTGCGCAATGAATTTAACGCAGTTATGTATAATGGCGATATGACTGGCGCAGTGACCCTGTATGGCAAGGGAGCAGGCAGTTTGCCCACAGCATCAGCAGTGGTTAGTGATGTTGTTTCCATTGCACAAAAACAGAATGGCATAAAAGACAGTGTGTATATAGCAAACGATGCGCAGTACCTTTCATCGGATGACAGAATGCTGCGCTATTATGTACGGTTACACACCGAAGATAGGGCAGGTATTTTGTCAAAGATTTCTGGCGTGTTTGCTTCATATAACATCAGTATTGCTTCTGTCATACAGAAAGAGGTTAATGCGCCGTATGTTCCGCTTGTCATTACCACGCATGCAGCACGTGAAGCTGCAATGCATAAAGCCAAACAGGATATTGAGCAGTTTAATTTTGTCAATGGTCAGGTTATGGTCATACCTATTGAAGATTTTAATAGTACAGGTGAATAATTATGAGCGATAGTAACTATAAAGCAGTTTTTCGATGTATTGCAGGCTGTAATGAAGAATATCCCCTTGATGAGGTTGTCTACAGATGTAAAAAGTGTGGTGAACTGTTAGAAGTGCATCACGACATAGACCGATTAAAGGAACTATCGCCCAAACGATGGCGAGAGCTTTTTGACAGCCGTGTAGGAACCACAAAGTGGCCGTATGGAAGCGGAGTGTGGAGCAAGAAGGAATGGGTGTGCCCTGAAGTTAATAATGAAAATATTGTGTCAATGTTTGAAGGCAATACCAATTTATTCTGGGCAAAACGTTTTGGAGAAATGATTGGGATGGACGACCTGTGGGTAAAGATGTGCGGTAATAGTCATACTGGTTCATTCAAGGATTTAGGGATGACAGTACTGGTGTCCATGGTGAATGAAATGATAAAGCGGGGTAAGCCCATTAAAGCGGTTGCCTGTGCATCAACGGGTGATACATCAGCGGCGCTGGCAGCCTACTGCGCGTATGCAGGTATCCCATCTATTGTGTTTTTGCCGCGAAACAAAATTTCTACTGCACAGTTAGTGCAGCCCATGAGCAATGGTTCCATTGTCATGTCACTTGATACTAACTTCGATGGCTGTATGAAGATAGTACAGGAAATAACAAAGGATAATAGTATCTATCTGGCAAATTCAATGAACTCACTCAGGATTGAAGGCCAGAAGTCAATCTCAATTGAAATTGTGCAGCAGTTTGACTGGGAAGTGCCTGATGTCATTATCATTCCTGGTGGGAATTTAGGCAATGTGTCAGCGCTTGGCAACGGATTTGAGATGATGCTGCAACTGGGGCTTATCAGTAAAAAACCACGTATTGTGCTGGCTCAGGCGCAAAATGCCAATCCGCTGTATTTATCGTACCTTAATGGCTTTAAGGAATTTAAACCAATAACACCGCACAAGACGTTAGCTTCGGCAATACAGATTGGCGATCCTGTTTCAGTCAAAAAGGCAATACGAGCATTGCAGAAGTTTGATGGCATTGTGGAGCAGGCCAGTGAAGAAGAACTGGCAAATGCCGCAGCGCTTGCCGACCGCACTGGCATGTATAGCTGCCCACATACGGGTGTAGCACTGGCGGTTCTGCTGAAGCTTGTTGAAAAGCAGGTTATATCTAAAAAAGACAGAACTGTCGTTATATCAACAGCCCATGGATTGAAGTTCAGTGAGTTTAAAGTTGGTTACCATGAAGGCACACTTGAAAATGTTACCTGTAAATACGCAAACAGGCCAATTGAACTTGAAGCTAATGCTGACGTAGTTCGCCAGGTGTTATTTAAAGAGCTAGATAAAAGAAGCAGGTTAGAGTATTAACTATATTTTAGGATAATGGTCATGAAAATAACACAGCATGTGTACCAGGTGGGAGGTTCTAACCTTACGCATCCATCAGATGCCGCAATCTACTGTATTACTGATGGTAAGGTTAGCGCACTGATAGATGCTGGCACCGGTGATGGTCATGACAGGCTTTTAAAAAATTTAGACCGTGAACATATTGCTGCCTCATCAATACAGTATTTATTCTTAACACATTGCCACTTTGACCATGTTGGCGGTGCGCACAAAGTACGGGGTACTTTCAATTGTAAGGTTGTGGCTCACGAACTTGATGCACACTATATTGAAACAGGCGATCAGTATGTAACTGCAGCAAGCTGGTACGGTAGCTTTTTAACCCCATGCACAGTTGATATAAAGGTAAACGAAAAGCAAAAGACTTTTGAGGTTGGAAGCCTTAATGTTACTATGTATCATATTCCCGGGCATTCACCAGGTTCAACGGCTTTGACAGTTGAATCTGAAGGCAAGCTGGTGCTCTTTGGGCAGGATGTGCACGGGCCATTAAATGATGTGTTAAAATCTAACAGGGATGATTATATACAGTCACTGGAGTTTTTGCTTTCGCTTAATGCTGATATTTTGTGTGAAGGCCATTTTGGTGTGTACTATGAAAAAGAAGAAGTGAAGGATTTTATAGAGTCATTTTTGTGAATATAAATTATATTATGCAGGCAAGCAAACATTTGCTCGCCTGCACAATGTATCATCTTACTCTAACAAGGCACCGGTAAAGATGTCTTTGTTTGCCTTGATAACCGCAGTTTCATTAAACAGCAGCGCATCAATACGGCCAAAGAATTTTGGAAATTCAGCACCCAGGTAAAACTGTGATGATAACACACGCCCGGAATAGTATGCTGCTTCTTCATTGTCAGCAAGGAATTTGTCACACTCTTCACCTTTTTTGTCACCAACGAGCTCTTTCATCTTTGGTATGGTCAATGTCAGTGACCACAGATGTAACCATGCAAGCGTCAGCATGAACATAGCCTGCTGCAGTGGTGTACAGGCAGCAAAGATGTGTAAAAATCTTCCTGCAGCCATCTGGTCTTTCAACATGGTGATGACTTCATCTAACTTCTGGATTCCCTTTTCAACCAGTTCAATGTATTTATCTTCAACTATGCCTTTGGCTTTGGCAATAGTTTCAGCCATTCGTTTCTTCATGATATTGTAGTTGTACTGCTCTGGATTCATCAGAATTTTACGCATGGTTAGGTCCATGGACTGGATGCCGTTGGTACCCTCGTAAATCTGGGTTATCTTGGCATCACGCATATACTGCTCAACGGGGTAATCGGAAGTATATCCATACCCACCATAGACCTGAATAGCCTCTGAGGTAACCAGCACAGCAGTGTCAGTACAGCCAGCTTTTGCAATGGGGATAAGTATCTCCACCATACCCTGGGCTTCCTTCTTTGCATCGCCGTCAAGTACTTCAATCAGTGTTGCATTATGTGCCAGATAGTAGTTGAGCATACGCATGCCTTCCACATAAGCTTTCATCCAGAGCAGCATGCGTTTAACATCAGGATGTTCAATAATAGCTACCTTGGGGGCTTCAGGATTGAGCATTTGCGTTACATGAACACCCTGTATACGGTTACGTGCGTATGTGACTGCATGCATGTAGGCTGTTGTTGAAAGTGCCAGCCCCTGGCAGGCAACGCCTAATCGTGCTTCATTCATCATGTGGAACATGATCTTCATACCCTGTCGTGGTTGCCCTAACAACCACCCAACACATTTGCCATTATCGCCAAAGTTCAATGTACAGGTAGCAGAACCATGGATACCCATCTTGTGCTCAATACCCGAACATATGACATCATTAAACTCACCCAAACTGCCATCAGGTTTCACTCTGTATTTTGGTACTATAAATATTGAAATGCCTTTGGTTCCAGGTGGATCGCCTTCAATGCGGGCAAGAACCGGATGAATAATGTTTTCATAAAAGTCATTGTCGCCTGAGGTTATGAAAATTTTCTGTCCCTGAATGAGGTAGGTACCATCAGGCTGAGGGATAGCTTTTGTTTTCAGATTGCCCACATCAGAGCCAGCTTCAGGTTCGGTAAGGCACATGGTGCCACCCCATTGTCCGGTGAGCATTTTTTCCAGATACATTTTTTTCTGTTCTTCAGTACCAAAATTTTTGATGAGTGCTGCTGCACCATGAGACAGGCCAGGATATGTTGTGAATGATAAACTGGCTGATGTAAAAATTTCACTGCATGCCATTGCAACTGCACCGGGCATACCCATACCACCAATTTCGGGATCTTCAATCATGCCAACAAAACCAGCTTCATTATATTTTCTTAAAGCGTTTTTGTATCCTTCTGGAATCATTACCTTTTTGGTTTCAGGGTCATATTTGACACCGGTTTTATCAGCCTCCTTGTTTACCGAATACACTTCTTCAACCGCCATTTTTAATGCTAAGTCAATGGTGGCTTCATACATATCCTTGTCCTGATCAACAAACTTTTGATACTGTTTTAAACCATCAATTTTTAATAGTTCAAATAAAACAAACTGGACATCACGTTGATCTACAAGTGGATTGCGCATCATATCAAACCTCCGGTTATTCTTTTTAAGATTAATGTTGTGCTGTAATAATGTTATATTGACATACATAAAATATGCAATTGTGTTGTCAATAGTAATAATATTGCAGGGAATAAAATTTTTTGCACATTCAGGTTTAAAGTGAAACGTTCAGGGTAAAGATGTAATTGGCAGGTAAAAGAAGATGAATGACCATATTTTTTAAATTAAATTATGCAGGCAAGCAAACATTTGCTCGCCTGCATAATGTATCATCTTACTCTAACAACGCACCGGTAAAGATGTCTTTGCTTGCCTTGATAACCGCAGTTTCATTAAACAGCAGCGCATCAATCCGGCCAAAGAATTTTGGAAATTCAGCACCCAGGTAAAACTGTGATGATAACACACGCCCGGAATAGTATGCTGCTTCTTCATTGTCAGCAAGGAA
>Ga0067045_1003531_pt1 | contig 26030 bp, 7 predicted proteins | sample TerdegcTABiofilm_FD_59184 | JGI IMG/M metagenome (GOLD analysis project Ga0067045, IMG submission 59184) | Combined Assembly of (Gp0054472, Gp0054536) Wastewater bioreactor microbial communities from Singapore -Terephthalate degrading... | reverse complement strand
AATTCCTCATAGGTAGGCTAAAATCACTTCTGCTGTTGTAGCAGAGGATTCGCCTTCACCGTGTTTCAATTCCTCATAGGTAGGCTAAAATCGGAAGGAATGTAGCTGAATATGCAAGTTCAAAACGTGTTTCAATTCCTCATAGGTAGGCTAAAATCGAATACCAATAAAGTAAAGGAGAGTGTCAAGGATGAGTTTCAATTCCTCATAGGTAGGCTAAAATCACCCCCATTTGCATAAAACTTGCCCCGGCTGTTGCCTGTTTCAATTCCTCATAGGTAGGCTAAAATCCGAGCCATCAACGTTGGGCCTGGTGGGTAGTACGCGTTTCAATTCCTCATAGGTAGGCTAAAATCTTCAAATCTTGAGAACGAGCTGCAGGAGCTGGACAAAGTTTCAATTCCTCATAGGTAGGCTAAAATCAGCAACAATCCAGTTTAACCGAGCAAGGGGGGTGCATGTTTCAATTCCTCATAGGTAGGCTAAAATCGTTCCCCACCTGCCCCTGCCTCCTGGACGGGCGGCGGGTTTCAATTCCTCATAGGTAGGCTAAAATCAGATCGCCGGGCCCATAAGGCATAAATCTTATATTTTGTTTCAATTCCTCATAGGTAGGCTAAAATCCGTTATGGCAACAACCGCTCAACTGGCAGTTGCCGGGTTTCAATTCCTCATAGGTAGGCTAAAATCCGTTATGGCAACAACCGCTCNACTNNTCNGNNGNNGGGTTTCAATTCCTCATAGGTAGGCTAAAATCCGGTGCAGGAATGGAAAGAGCCTGCACGTAGTGAAGTTTCAATTCCTCATAGGTAGGCTAAAATCTTTCGGTAGACTTTACGTTTCCCCGGGGCCTCATGTGTTTCAATTCCTCATAGGTAGGCTAAAATCTCTTCTCAAACCATGCTGCCACTACTCCGGAGATGGTTTCAATTCCTCATAGGTAGGCTAAAATCGTGCGAGATGTCCGTTCTCTGGGACCATACGCCGTGTTTCAATTCCTCATAGGTAGGCTAAAATCCGATTATAGCCGGCTCTTTTACCCATACCATATCAAGTTTCAATTCCTCATAGGTAGGCTAAAATCTATATCCTATTTTGAAAGCGATAGTTGAAATAGAGACGTTTCAATTCCTCATAGGTAGGCTAAAATCTTCCACCAGTATTTTCTTTATGGCTTGGTCTCGTGTGTTTCAATTCCTCATAGGTAGGCTAAAATCTTCTAACATTTCGATTAATACATGGGCATATGTCTTAGTTTCAATTCCTCATAGGTAGGCTAAAATCTTGGCACTTTTCGGAAGAATTCTCCTGCAGAATTCTGTTTCAATTCCTCATAGGTAGGCTAAAATCCTGCAGGATTATGAAAATCGTATTAAAGGCCTGGAATGTTTCAATTCCTCATAGGTAGGCTAAAATCGATTTAATTAAGATTGATAATGTTAATCATATATAGGTTTCAATTCCTCATAGGTAGGCTAAAATCCGCCAAAAACAATCCTAGAGCGTATGGAAGCACTTGAGTTTCAATTCCTCATAGGTAGGCTAAAATCCACTAGACCCTGAATCTAGATTTTCATTCAAAATTATTGTTTCAATTCCTCATAGGTAGGCTAAAATCTTGAAACAATTGGGTTGAATATGCAAGTTTAAAACACGTTTCAATTCCTCATAGGTAGGCTAAAATCGGATTATTTTCACATCAGTCCCGACAGGAAAAACATGTTTCAATTCCTCATAGGTAGGCTAAAATCGTCACAATATCACCAGCTATGCTTCGTTGTGTCAGGAGTTTCAATTCCTCATAGGTAGGCTAAAATCCTGTATTACTAATTTCAGCACCATATTTCGTCTTCAGTTTCAATTCCTCATAGGTAGGCTAAAATCTCCTGTCCCTTGACTGTCACTCTGTCGCCCAGCAAGTTTCAATTCCTCATAGGTAGGCTAAAATCACGGTAGCATGATGCCATGCGTGTATGTATCTATTGGGTTTCAATTCCTCATAGGTAGGCTAAAATCCCAGACTGCAATCTGGATGAGGGAGGCCTAAGAAGAGTTTCAATTCCTCATAGGTAGGCTAAAATCGCATACCTACGCTTACCAAAGTCAAAACAAGATGACCTGTTTCAATTCCTCATAGGTAGGCTAAAATCCGGGGCCGCCTTGATACGAACATTCTGTACGCCCTGGTTTCAATTCCTCATAGGTAGGCTAAAATCGGAAGCCTTACATTATTACGGAATAGACCAAAGCTCGTTTCAATTCCTCATAGGTAGGCTAAAATCGGCGAAGGTTATTTGCCTTACTTTCTGGGGCAACAAGTTTCAATTCCTCATAGGTAGGCTAAAATCCCGGTCGAGTTCTGGATAGGCTACAGGAACTGACGGTGTTTCAATTCCTCATAGGTAGGCTAAAATCTCGGCTGTATTTACATCGGTGGAATAACTTATATTGAGTTTCAATTCCTCATAGGTAGGCTAAAATCAAGAAAATCGAGGATGAAGAGGATGAAGGAGCTAAAAGTTTCAATTCCTCATAGGTAGGCTAAAATCCTGGATTATTTTCACATCAGTCCCGACAGGAAAAACATGTTTCAATTCCTCATAGGTAGGCTAAAATCCTCCAGCAGGGAGGCAATCACGTTATATGGTTTGGTCTGTTTCAATTCCTCATAGGTAGGCTAAAATCTCTCCTTCCTTAAAATCATCTTCTGCACTTCTTCGCTGTTTCAATTCCTCATAGGTAGGCTAAAATCGAAGAAATTGAAAGGGCAAAGGCTATTACGGATATTGGTTTCAATTCCTCATAGGTAGGCTAAAATCCTGTTGTATCCATCTGAAGTGGGTATGTGTATATTCGGTTTCAATTCCTCATAGGTAGGCTAAAATCCCGGAACATATCTTCCGGCCTATCTGGGTAGCTACGGGTTTCAATTCCTCATAGGTAGGCTAAAATCTAGTTCATGATGTGTTACAATATAGTTAGGGTTTGGGTTTCAATTCCTCATAGGTAGGCTAAAATCCATAAATCCAGTAGTCCATTCGGCGCCGGTGTCCCAGGTTTCAATTCCTCATAGGTAGGCTAAAATCTTAAATCATCCATAGCTTGTTCCAGTGCCATATTCAAGTTTCAATTCCTCATAGGTAGGCTAAAATCCCACGATTGTAGCACTTTGCAAGATAATTCGTTCGAGTTTCAATTCCTCATAGGTAGGCTAAAATCACATATCCACCTCTCGGCGTATAGGGGATATGCCGAGGTTTCAATTCCTCATAGGTAGGCTAAAATCCGGTTCCCACCCTACTCCTGGCCCGGGGAGGGCTGGAGGTTTCAATTCCTCATAGGTAGGCTAAAATCGGAATTTATCCCGCTGCTGCAGAAAGGGGGGTTGATGGTTTCAATTCCTCATAGGTAGGCTAAAATCTGGCAGAGAAGGCGACAACAGATGTTTTAGGACACGGTTTCAATTCCTCATAGGTAGGCTAAAATCCCAGGCCGGGGACGACCAGCAGGGGGACGGGAACGGCGTTTCAATTCCTCATAGGTAGGCTAAAATCCCACCTACCCCCTAATTTAGCAAGCAGTGTACTCTTAGTTTCAATTCCTCATAGGTAGGCTAAAATCTGGGCGCATATTCATAGTCATGTTGTGCCATTTCAAGTTTCAATTCCTCATAGGTAGGCTAAAATCGGGTCGCTTTCAATCCATTCTCCGCTTTCATGCAGGAGTTTCAATTCCTCATAGGTAGGCTAAAATCGCACTCTTCACCTACTATCATGATACCATATATCTGTGTTTCAATTCCTCATAGGTAGGCTAAAATCGACTGGCCAGCTCCGGCCTACTTATCTTGAGTTCATAGTTTCAATTCCTCATAGGTAGGCTAAAATCTTGCATCTGTAAGGTCTATGGCACTACTTTGTAGAGTTTCAATTCCTCATAGGTAGGCTAAAATCAGAAAGCTATTCAAGAATTCAGACAATATATACGGGAGTTTCAATTCCTCATAGGTAGGCTAAAATCCGCCCCCGGACGACGGCCAGGAAGTGAGTGGGATAGAGTTTCAATTCCTCATAGGTAGGCTAAAATCTTTGATGAATTCATCCGTCGGGCGGGCAGTCAAAATGTTTCAATTCCTCATAGGTAGGCTAAAATCATACGCACATTTTCATCTTCATCGATGATATATAGCAGTTTCAATTCCTCATAGGTAGGCTAAAATCTCACTGTATTTTTGGGCTCCTTCTTCCGTCCATACGGGTTTCAATTCCTCATAGGTAGGCTAAAATCGAGGATCGAAAAGAGCGGGGATGTGATATTAGGCGCGGTTTCAATTCCTCATAGGTAGGCTAAAATCTTTGTAGTTGCCAGTTACGCGGAAAATGGTAACTGTAGTTTCAATTCCTCATAGGTAGGCTAAAATCACGCGAAAGAAACAGGGCGAAAACCCTATATGGGTCGTTTCAATTCCTCATAGGTAGGCTAAAATCCATGCTTATAACGCCACATTTGAATGGTACTGCCTGAAGTTTCAATTCCTCATAGGTAGGCTAAAATCCAAGAATGTCATATAGAGTGGTCGATCGTGACAATGGAGTTTCAATTCCTCATAGGTAGGCTAAAATCGCCGGAGAGCTCTGCGCCCCTCCGGCCTTGGTTGCAGGTTTCAATTCCTCATAGGTAGGCTAAAATCTCATGCCCATCAATGTAGATGTAGTTATACTGCGTGTGTTTCAATTCCTCATAGGTAGGCTAAAATCGTAGTTGGCCCGTCATCCTGACGCTTACAGTATGCTGGTTTCAATTCCTCATAGGTAGGCTAAAATCCCGGGCTATACAGGGTGTGGATGAGCCTGTGCACTAGTTTCAATTCCTCATAGGTAGGCTAAAATCGTACGACAATTTGTTCGCATGAGGCGAACATTACATGTTTCAATTCCTCATAGGTAGGCTAAAATCCTGCCTTATCTCCGTCGATATTACGCTGTAAATTCCCAGTTTCAATTCCTCATAGGTAGGCTAAAATCCTATCTATCTTCAGGACGAGGGCCATGTCCTGAAGGGTTTCAATTCCTCATAGGTAGGCTAAAATCATTGTCGGCGTATTTGGTTTGCCACTGGTTTTTCAAAGTTTCAATTCCTCATAGGTAGGCTAAAATCACCACCGATTGATGCTAAACAATGGGTAACAGCAATGTTTCAATTCCTCATAGGTAGGCTAAAATCCTATAGCGCATAGTACCAGTCCATATATTACAATCTAGTTTCAATTCCTCATAGGTAGGCTAAAATCTCTACAAACGAAGTGGTGATACATTTACCAAGTTAAGGTTTCAATTCCTCATAGGTAGGCTAAAATCCCGTGCTCCTCAGTGTTCACGCAAAAATCGTTTTTGGTTTCAATTCCTCATAGGTAGGCTAAAATCCTTCTAACATTTCGGTCAACACATGGGCATATGTCTTGGTTTCAATTCCTCATAGGTAGGCTAAAATCTAAACTCTAGGGTTTTGGTATAACACAGCTAAATAAGTTTCAATTCCTCATAGGTAGGCTAAAATCGTGGGAGGTAGCCATCGGTCGTGGCAACTCTCCCGTGTTTCAATTCCTCATAGGTAGGCTAAAATCGAAATATTTGCTCCCGCAGTCCCGGAACATACCCCTGTTTCAATTCCTCATAGGTAGGCTAAAATCAGTCGGAGCGATTTCTTATATTCCTTACTTAATTGCTGTTTCAATTCCTCATAGGTAGGCTAAAATCCAACAATATTTCTTATAATGTAAAAGTCTAATTCCGGTTTCAATTCCTCATAGGTAGGCTAAAATCCGGGTTCTCCTTGAGGTACCAAAGTATCTTCTGCCAGTTTCAATTCCTCATAGGTAGGCTAAAATCCGGGTTCTCCTTGAGGTACCAAAGTATCTTCTGCCAGTTTCAATTCCTCATAGGTAGGCTAAAATCTTAAACACCACTATAAAAAACCTGCTATTTTCACGGCGTTTCAATTCCTCATAGGTAGGCTAAAATCGTACTGGCATAAAAGATTTGACCAGGCCCTGGGAGAAGTTTCAATTCCTCATAGGTAGGCTAAAATCTCCCTCCTCGCCTGGGAGCAGGCGAGGGTGGAAAGAAGTTTCAATTCCTCATAGGTAGGCTAAAATCCGGGCATGGCTCGTTGCATTTGGGGAGATAATTCGGAGTTTCAATTCCTCATAGGTAGGCTAAAATCTTCATAGCAGGCTAAATAATACAGTTTGTTTTCCAAGTTTCAATTCCTCATAGGTAGGCTAAAATCCTGGAACGGGAGAAACCGCTTGAGGCAAAAGGCCTAAGTTTCAATTCCTCATAGGTAGGCTAAAATCCCATGCAAAGGGACCTGAGAGAGCTATCTGTGGAAGGTTTCAATTCCTCATAGGTAGGCTAAAATCGGAGCGGTAACGATATTTGGGCGTACATTGTGGAAAAGTTTCAATTCCTCATAGGTAGGCTAAAATCTTATAATGTTAAAGTGGATAGGTGGTCCTGATTTTGAGTTTCAATTCCTCATAGGTAGGCTAAAATCGAAACATAGACTTCACACCCTTTGTTTCGACTTTAGGGTTTCAATTCCTCATAGGTAGGCTAAAATCACTTCTGCTGTTGTAGCAGAGGATTCGCCTTCACCGTGTTTCAATTCCTCATAGGTAGGCTAAAATCGACGAACCCTGTATACTTTCCGCTGTACAAAGACCAGTTTCAATTCCTCATAGGTAGGCTAAAATCATATTTTTGTTAAATTTGTAGCACAGGATGGTTTTAGTTTCAATTCCTCATAGGTAGGCTAAAATCGATGGTGCATTGGTTGAAAGCCGAATTTTTCGACCAATGGTTTCAATTCCTCATAGGTAGGCTAAAATCTTACTAAGGACAGGCTCACCATCACTGCCAGTACCAAGTTTCAATTCCTCATAGGTAGGCTAAAATCCGCCATAGATATTTATGCTTATATTTTTAGTGATTTGAGTTTCAATTCCTCATAGGTAGGCTAAAATCTTGGGTAGATAGAAGATAGGTAGGTGAGGGGAAGATGGGTTTCAATTCCTCATAGGTAGGCTAAAATCTAAATACATTTATGTCTAGCCATTGCAGACGGTCTTGGTTTCAATTCCTCATAGGTAGGCTAAAATCATGGCAACAAAAATAAAAAAGAAAGTTGTTAAAAAAAAGTTTCAATTCCTCATAGGTAGGCTAAAATCGTAGGTATGTCAAGGGATTTAGCCTTATTATCCAAGTTTCAATTCCTCATAGGTAGGCTAAAATCGCTCATCTATTTGCCTACTGGTCAGAAGATTGTATTGTTTCAATTCCTCATAGGTAGGCTAAAATCGAAATTGCCAAGATGCAGGCCGATAGCAATATCGCTAGTTTCAATTCCTCATAGGTAGGCTAAAATCACGACAGGCTCATAGAGATGTGCTACCCTATTGAGATGTTTCAATTCCTCATAGGTAGGCTAAAATCGGGCGGTCCGCCCTGCCAGGGCTTCAGTACAGCAGGGTTTCAATTCCTCATAGGTAGGCTAAAATCTTTGTGATGGAGAACGTGCCGGGGATAGTCAGCATGAGTTTCAATTCCTCATAGGTAGGCTAAAATCATGCAGGGTTGTCTTTATTTTCTTCCCAAGCTTTCTTGTTTCAATTCCTCATAGGTAGGCTAAAATCATGATTCTGATGTTGATCTACCTTTTTAAAATAATAGTTTCAATTCCTCATAGGTAGGCTAAAATCGCCAAACGCCACAATTTATAATATTATGGTGTATTGGTTTCAATTCCTCATAGGTAGGCTAAAATCTTGTGTCACATGGCCACGCTGACCACTGCAAGGCAGTGTTTCAATTCCTCATAGGTAGGCTAAAATCCAGATCTATTTCATCCAATTCCCCTCACCTGCCCGAAGTTTCAATTCCTCATAGGTAGGCTAAAATCACAGATACCTGGTCCTGATGGGTGGAGGCAGCTCCGGGTTTCAATTCCTCATAGGTAGGCTAAAATCCCCCCAGGGTGAAGGGGAGGAGATGAAAAATGTTTAGTTTCAATTCCTCATAGGTAGGCTAAAATCGGGCGACGTGTTATATGGGTGAAGTATGGCCTGGCAAGTTTCAATTCCTCATAGGTAGGCTAAAATCGGGCTATGTAGTCTACTATGCCGCTTTCTGAGAAGTGTTTCAATTCCTCATAGGTAGGCTAAAATCTAGTAGGCGTGGAAGTCAATTTTGACCTACACCCTGGTTTCAATTCCTCATAGGTAGGCTAAAATCTCAGTACGCTCTCTATATGTCGCCGCCTGGTTCCATGGTTTCAATTCCTCATAGGTAGGCTAAAATCTTTTAAACTTGCATATTCAGCCCAATTGAACAAAAGAGGTTTCAATTCCTCATAGGTAGGCTAAAATCGCGTGCTCTTTGATATGACGGGCCACATCCCGGCGGAGTTTCAATTCCTCATAGGTAGGCTAAAATCATCCAGTATTTCGGCAGATACGCTGTTGACTGTCCCGGTTTCAATTCCTCATAGGTAGGCTAAAATCTTATAGAACAGTTTCCCGGCGCCAAAATAAACCATCTGGTTTCAATTCCTCATAGGTAGGCTAAAATCGCATTTTTCAAATTTCTTCAGATATCACGTGGCCAAGTTTCAATTCCTCATAGGTAGGCTAAAATCATAGCGGGATATATAAGACTAGGCACATTGAAATTGGGTTTCAATTCCTCATAGGTAGGCTAAAATCTGAAAAAATGGCTCAAATGGTATTATACAGGTGAATTGTTTCAATTCCTCATAGGTAGGCTAAAATCAAACGGCAGAAACTATGTATAACGGAGTACCATACTCGTTTCAATTCCTCATAGGTAGGCTAAAATCTAAATCCTTCAGCTCCCAATTGAGTATCCTCATCATTGTTTCAATTCCTCATAGGTAGGCTAAAATCTTACCTTCCGTAATACCTTCTTCAGAAAAAACTTTAGGTTTCAATTCCTCATAGGTAGGCTAAAATCTCGACTTACCGGTGCGGCGGGTGTTCAGCCGTAAGAAGTTTCAATTCCTCATAGGTAGGCTAAAATCCGACAATAGCCAATGCATTTTGCACTGTATTCTTTATGTTTCAATTCCTCATAGGTAGGCTAAAATCTTCGAGATTCAAAAACCAGAAGGAATGTAGATGTGTGTTTCAATTCCTCATAGGTAGGCTAAAATCTTTGTATCGTTCTGGCCATGTTTTCACCCTACATTCGGTTTCAATTCCTCATAGGTAGGCTAAAATCTGATAATATAATAATAGTAAAATAAAAATATAAGTTTCAATTCCTCATAGGTAGGCTAAAATCGCATCTTGTCGCATTACCTGAGACGTTGACATCTCCCGTTTCAATTCCTCATAGGTAGGCTAAAATCACACAAAACGCCCCTGTTTCTTTCCCTACACTTTCGAGTTTCAATTCCTCATAGGTAGGCTAAAATCTGAAACTATTTCTACGGCATACCTGGTTGTCGGATGGTTTCAATTCCTCATAGGTAGGCTAAAATCCAGGGTACATCTGGAGCCTGCGATACCAGATAGGCAGGTTTCAATTCCTCATAGGTAGGCTAAAATCACCTGACGGCTGCAGGGTTTGTATTCCGACTTGACGGGTTTCAATTCCTCATAGGTAGGCTAAAATCTTTCTCTGCATGCTTTGAGCAGCTGCCTCTCTGGCTTGTTTCAATTCCTCATAGGTAGGCTAAAATCTGAATACCGCTGCACCTGTTACCAAAATGCCCTGAAGTTTCAATTCCTCATAGGTAGGCTAAAATCTTCATCTCCTTTTAATTCGTTATCTCTTTTTTTAAGGTTTCAATTCCTCATAGGTAGGCTAAAATCTGGTTCTCTACGACAAATTCAAGGAAGACCCTGAGATGTTTCAATTCCTCATAGGTAGGCTAAAATCTTAAAAGAGAGAGTTAAAAACTGCTTCATTTTCTTTGGTTTCAATTCCTCATAGGTAGGCTAAAATCAGAAATAATATAGAATCTCTGGAATGTAGGCAAGAGGTTTCAATTCCTCATAGGTAGGCTAAAATCAAGCGGATATCCGGGACAGCTGCTTTGCCGAACTCAAGTTTCAATTCCTCATAGGTAGGCTAAAATCGTGGCTATAGTATTAGCGTAGCATACAAAGAGGGAGGGTTTCAATTCCTCATAGGTAGGCTAAAATCTCAATCGTTGTATTATCCATTTTGTAGACTGTTGGAAGGTTTCAATTCCTCATAGGTAGGCTAAAATCTTTCGTCTTTTTCGTCCATATAAGGTTTATTGTCTATGTTTCAATTCCTCATAGGTAGGCTAAAATCGGCACGTTCGCTTCGTATTCCTTTATATTCTGAAAGGTTTCAATTCCTCATAGGTAGGCTAAAATCCTATCAAAAAATAGAAAAAAGGCAAAGTATACCAAGTTTCAATTCCTCATAGGTAGGCTAAAATCTCGAAAGAAGGTGTCATAGTTGGATTATACTTCTCAGCTGTTTCAATTCCTCATAGGTAGGCTAAAATCGGACATATAGTTCATATTGTGTTACAATATTTATATAGGTTTCAATTCCTCATAGGTAGGCTAAAATCTTGGTTGAACAGTTTGGTCAAGGCGATTCTTTTACTGCGTTTCAATTCCTCATAGGTAGGCTAAAATCATATCATAAGCCATATGCCTATGTTGAGTAAACAATAGTTTCAATTCCTCATAGGTAGGCTAAAATCTATTATTGGTTTATCTATGAGAGTTTTGCATCGTAGGGTTTCAATTCCTCATAGGTAGGCTAAAATCTTTAGCTGAGGCTTTGTTTTCTCTTTCTGAAAATGTGGTTTCAATTCCTCATAGGTAGGCTAAAATCCAACATACCCTGCCTGTCGTACAAGTCGCAGCATACTGGTTTCAATTCCTCATAGGTAGGCTAAAATCGCATTATGGATATATACGACATTAAGCCTGCCGAGTTTCAATTCCTCATAGGTAGGCTAAAATCCTGGACGATGAAACTATAGCTATGAGGGTGGACCCAGGTTTCAATTCCTCATAGGTAGGCTAAAATCAATGGTAGCGCCTCCGTTACTCGGTCAGCCTACTTGTGTTTCAATTCCTCATAGGTAGGCTAAAATCCGGTACCGGGAGCCGAGTGGCAACTGGGGAAGGAGTAGTTTCAATTCCTCATAGGTAGGCTAAAATCCATCCAGAAACGCCATTCTTTATAGTTCCTTTCCCTGTTTCAATTCCTCATAGGTAGGCTAAAATCCAGCATATGTATATACACCACCGCAAACTGTAGAGGTTTCAATTCCTCATAGGTAGGCTAAAATCCCAACACCTGGCGCCTGTCCGCTTTCATTTTGTCGAGGTTTCAATTCCTCATAGGTAGGCTAAAATCTACGATCCACTCACTCCTGGGAAGACGCTCTACTTCTTGTTTCAATTCCTCATAGGTAGGCTAAAATCGCAGGGTACATCTGGAGCCTGCGATACCAGATAGGCAGGTTTCAATTCCTCATAGGTAGGCTAAAATCATGAAGAATACAGCGAATTTGAAGCCTTCATGGCCAGGTTTCAATTCCTCATAGGTAGGCTAAAATCCACCTTGAGTTGAAACTGAGTACTGCCCTGCTTGAACTGTTTCAATTCCTCATAGGTAGGCTAAAATCGATAGAAGCAGTACCTATTAATATACCTCCACTTAAGTTTCAATTCCTCATAGGTAGGCTAAAATCCCAACTAATAAATTGGATGGTATAACGTCAATGTTTTGTTTCAATTCCTCATAGGTAGGCTAAAATCAAGATACATGTAGTTCCAGGTCCTATGTATCACGAAAGGTTTCAATTCCTCATAGGTAGGCTAAAATCGGATGCATAGTATACCGATTATTACGCAGACTAATATGTTTCAATTCCTCATAGGTAGGCTAAAATCCCGCTTCATGCTCCCTGCCGGCGCGTTCAAACCCCGGTTTCAATTCCTCATAGGTAGGCTAAAATCCATATTACCATTTTTGCCGTATATATGAGTATTTTGTTTCAATTCCTCATAGGTAGGCTAAAATCTTAATACACTGGTTTTACGTCGTGATATTCTGTTATAGTTTCAATTCCTCATAGGTAGGCTAAAATCCGGCTATTGCGGACAGCAATCGCGAAGATGAGACTAGTTTCAATTCCTCATAGGTAGGCTAAAATCTCGTCTATGAATTGCTGGTTCAGCCAGTCATAAAAGTTTCAATTCCTCATAGGTAGGCTAAAATCTGGGTGGCGGCAGCTCCGGCAAGTCGGTATTTGCCACAGTTTCAATTCCTCATAGGTAGGCTAAAATCTAAACCCTATCTACAGATGGTGACATGGGAAAAACATGTTTCAATTCCTCATAGGTAGGCTAAAATCAAGTTTACGAAGTCGAGGCGACAACATGGGAAGAAGGTTTCAATTCCTCATAGGTAGGCTAAAATCGTATTCTCTGATATGCACTTTTTCCACCCCTCTTTCTAGTTTCAATTCCTCATAGGTAGGCTAAAATCTACCTCACTGCGCCGCAATCCCAAAGATGCCCCAAGGGTTTCAATTCCTCATAGGTAGGCTAAAATCTCTCCCTTCATGGGGTGGACTATGCCACCCCTAATGTGTTTCAATTCCTCATAGGTAGGCTAAAATCACCTTCTTAAACAGTTTCATTACTTGTTGTTCGTTGGTTTCAATTCCTCATAGGTAGGCTAAAATCTAACCTCTAGGGTTTTGGTATAACACAACTAAACAAGTTTCAATTCCTCATAGGTAGGCTAAAATCTTGAATTTGACATTGAATTTGAGGAAGTACCGCCAGGTTTCAATTCCTCATAGGTAGGCTAAAATCACCTTCTTAAACAGTTTCATTACTTGTTGTTCGTTGGTTTCAATTCCTCATAGGTAGGCTAAAATCTTTAGGTATCAGTGTATCCGCTATACTCGAACATATTTGTTTCAATTCCTCATAGGTAGGCTAAAATCCTGGACGATGAAACTATAGCTATGAGGGTGGACCCAGGTTTCAATTCCTCATAGGTAGGCTAAAATCATGCGGAGCCGATACCGACGGTTACGGAACACCGGGTTTCAATTCCTCATAGGTAGGCTAAAATCTTGAGCATAAAAGGCATCAACCCTCGCTTTCCACTTCAGTTTCAATTCCTCATAGGTAGGCTAAAATCCCCTGTTTTATATTGCTTATATATATATCTATATACTGTTTCAATTCCTCATAGGTAGGCTAAAATCGTGCCTTGTGATATCGGATTTGAGTTAAAAAAATGGCTGTTTCAATTCCTCATAGGTAGGCTAAAATCTTGATATAGGGTTGAACGTGAGTAGCATCTGCTTGGTTTCAATTCCTCATAGGTAGGCTAAAATCCCCATACACGAAAAGGAACCTTATTCCGACCTAAAAGGTTTCAATTCCTCATAGGTAGGCTAAAATCATTGCGACACTCAATTGCTACGCTGTTGCTGAAAAATGTTTCAATTCCTCATAGGTAGGCTAAAATCTCTGCTGCCTCTTCTGCTGCGCTTTCCCAGGCTACGGGTTTCAATTCCTCATAGGTAGGCTAAAATCCCGTTACGGATTGAGTTGAGCATTATCTTTTTGTTTTGTTTCAATTCCTCATAGGTAGGCTAAAATCCCATATGCTGTACTTCCATGGGGTCAGGGTATTTGTGTTTCAATTCCTCATAGGTAGGCTAAAATCTTCCAGTATCGTTTATGTAGTTGGTTATTCTGGAATGTTTCAATTCCTCATAGGTAGGCTAAAATCAGCGTTGGATAACGCATGAAGTCCTTCCATCCATCCGGTTTCAATTCCTCATAGGTAGGCTAAAATCAGTGGGCTGCGCCTCGGGCTAGTGGATATACTCCACCGTTTCAATTCCTCATAGGTAGGCTAAAATCTGGTATTTTCGGTTGCATACTCTTTGCCCAGGTCGTCGTTTCAATTCCTCATAGGTAGGCTAAAATCAAGGTGAAGGTGAAGGTGAAGGTACATTTATTGTAGCGTTTCAATTCCTCATAGGTAGGCTAAAATCGATTGAGTGCAATTATATCAAGGACATACTGGACGCGTTTCAATTCCTCATAGGTAGGCTAAAATCCTTACCTACGACGTCAACGACGTCCTTTTTTACCAAGGGTTTCAATTCCTCATAGGTAGGCTAAAATCCCAATTCAAGTCCGTGAAAACTCTATAATTTTTTCTTGTTTCAATTCCTCATAGGTAGGCTAAAATCTCGGTTTCAAGGAAATGTATCTCCTGCCCGTTTTCATGTTTCAATTCCTCATAGGTAGGCTAAAATCGCCTGCTCAAGTGCGGTGATTGCATCTGCAAGAGCATGTTTCAATTCCTCATAGGTAGGCTAAAATCCATTTATCGACATATCACCCAATGACGGTGATTGGAGTTTCAATTCCTCATAGGTAGGCTAAAATCTTCAGCAGATGTTAGTTCCCATACTGGCTCACATAATAGTTTCAATTCCTCATAGGTAGGCTAAAATCCTACTTACAGGGAGCGTACTGATACCGACCTATACGGTTTCAATTCCTCATAGGTAGGCTAAAATCTTATGTTTATACTTTGTATGGTGCTATGCCTGACGCGTTTCAATTCCTCATAGGTAGGCTAAAATCCCAGCTCCGCATCCGGCTGATGCAAGCAGTGCTTTCTGTTTCAATTCCTCATAGGTAGGCTAAAATCTGGGAATGACGGAAAGGACAAAATAGGCTATCCTGGTTTCAATTCCTCATAGGTAGGCTAAAATCCGGAAACGCCACATAGGTTTCTGGTAGTCAGGAAAGTGTTTCAATTCCTCATAGGTAGGCTAAAATCTACCGAAGCATTTCAATTTTGGCTCATCGTTGATTGAGTTTCAATTCCTCATAGGTAGGCTAAAATCTGTGATGCCCTGGATTGACTTTCTTTTTTCGACGTCGTGTTTCAATTCCTCATAGGTAGGCTAAAATCCCGTTCACAATTTTTTCATGCCTGTATTCGTATGTGTTTCAATTCCTCATAGGTAGGCTAAAATCGTTGTCGGAGTTCTCCCATGACGCGCCGATGGCTGGTTTCAATTCCTCATAGGTAGGCTAAAATCGAATTTCTAGCCCTCCGTCACGAACTGTCGTACTCGGGTTTCAATTCCTCATAGGTAGGCTAAAATCCGCTACGAAGAATTACATTGTAAAGACCGGGTTCATGTTTCAATTCCTCATAGGTAGGCTAAAATCTTTATTACCTTCAGGACGTGGCCCTCATCCTGAAGGGTTTCAATTCCTCATAGGTAGGCTAAAATCACTTAACTGTGGTCCATTGTCTTGCTTTGTTTTTCGAGTTTCAATTCCTCATAGGTAGGCTAAAATCTTGGATAAATCTTGGACGGAGCAATCGGGCGAATAAGTTTCAATTCCTCATAGGTAGGCTAAAATCAAATATTGGATAGGCATTGGACGGAACAAGCAAACGAAGTTTCAATTCCTCATAGGTAGGCTAAAATCAAGGATTATATTCCTTTGCAGGAATTGAATTTACTTAGTTTCAATTCCTCATAGGTAGGCTAAAATCGCACCGATGCGTATGACCGGTGGGTAGAAGATATTCGGTTTCAATTCCTCATAGGTAGGCTAAAATCGCTTCCCTCCTCCAGTATGTATGCCTCCAGGTACTGTTTCAATTCCTCATAGGTAGGCTAAAATCGCAAGCCTGTAGTGCTGGAGGATAGCGATTGGAGGAGTTTCAATTCCTCATAGGTAGGCTAAAATCCCCGTTCATCGCAGCATCCGAGCATGTCCTGTTCCGAGTTTCAATTCCTCATAGGTAGGCTAAAATCGGTATCGCAGGCTCCAGATGTACCCTGCACCCTAAAGTTTCAATTCCTCATAGGTAGGCTAAAATCCGCCTCTTCAACAGGCATCATATTGCCGTTTATCAGGGTTTCAATTCCTCATAGGTAGGCTAAAATCCTGTCAGGTTCGGAGATCCAAAAGGCAGGCTTCAGTACCGTTTCAATTCCTCATAGGTAGGCTAAAATCTGGCAAACGCTCTTCTTTGCCACGGTCGGTTATCCAGGTTTCAATTCCTCATAGGTAGGCTAAAATCTGGTAGTAAGAGCTATTGTAAAAAGTAACATGAGAGGTTTCAATTCCTCATAGGTAGGCTAAAATCAATTTCCGAAATTGCGCCTCTGCTCCACAAAACGGGGTTTCAATTCCTCATAGGTAGGCTAAAATCCCAGATTCAATACTGGCTTTACCACTTACACAGCAAAGTTTCAATTCCTCATAGGTAGGCTAAAATCTCAATTATAATGTCGTGTATATCCTGATATGCTGCAAGTTTCAATTCCTCATAGGTAGGCTAAAATCAACATGCCGATTTTACGCCCTCGACGGCTCGCTTCTTTGTTTCAATTCCTCATAGGTAGGCTAAAATCGTCCCGATCTGGCCTGACTGCATGCCAATCCCAGGGAGTTTCAATTCCTCATAGGTAGGCTAAAATCCCAGACAGGAGATTGATGAACTCATTTATCTGCAGAGTTTCAATTCCTCATAGGTAGGCTAAAATCTAGCCTTGACTATTATATCAAGGCTATTATTGTATATTGTTTCAATTCCTCATAGGTAGGCTAAAATCGAGCCGCCAATCCCGGCACTATATCGCACCCCAGCGAGTTTCAATTCCTCATAGGTAGGCTAAAATCCCATTTCGATTACCCTAATTTGTTTTTCGTTATAATGTTTCAATTCCTCATAGGTAGGCTAAAATCGAAGTCAAAAATTTCCCTGACAACATTGTTCTTTCTAGTTTCAATTCCTCATAGGTAGGCTAAAATCTTTATGAAAATGCTATTGAATTTATATTGTTAATGTGAGTTTCAATTCCTCATAGGTAGGCTAAAATCTCATATTCAGCACACCATAAAAGATATTCAAGTCGTTGTTTCAATTCCTCATAGGTAGGCTAAAATCTTTAAACGTTCTGCTGCCTGTTCCTGCGTCAGGCCTGGTTTCAATTCCTCATAGGTAGGCTAAAATCTCGCCTTCCAGAAGCCGTCCCGATGCGACCAGTCTATGTTTCAATTCCTCATAGGTAGGCTAAAATCCAAAAGTATCCGGTGAATTTTTTTCTTAGGACCCTTAGTTTCAATTCCTCATAGGTAGGCTAAAATCATGATAGCGGTTGTTTGGAATATGATGCTTTAGCCTTGTTTCAATTCCTCATAGGTAGGCTAAAATCGTATACAGCCACCTATATAGAGGAGTGAGAACATGTAGTTTCAATTCCTCATAGGTAGGCTAAAATCATTAAAGAATAGCTGGGGGTGGAAAGAGAAAAATATGGTTTCAATTCCTCATAGGTAGGCTAAAATCGTTCCAAGTGCTCACGAAGAGGCCGGAGCGAATGCTTGTTTCAATTCCTCATAGGTAGGCTAAAATCCGGTGACGGATATTCTGCCGACCAGAGGACAGCAGAGTTTCAATTCCTCATAGGTAGGCTAAAATCGAATTTGTTTCAAACCCCTTATCATGCCTAATTATCAGTTTCAATTCCTCATAGGTAGGCTAAAATCACCAACAGGGGAAATGTCGAGAGACGGCGAGACGCGGGTTTCAATTCCTCATAGGTAGGCTAAAATCCTTCGCTGGAATCGATAAATATACTGCCAAAAAGCTGTTTCAATTCCTCATAGGTAGGCTAAAATCCGAAGAGGGTGGCCGGGGCAAAGGAGATATTTGCGGGGTTTCAATTCCTCATAGGTAGGCTAAAATCCGATCCCCGGCATCAATCCCGGTAATAACCTCACAGGGGTTTCAATTCCTCATAGGTAGGCTAAAATCCGGGATGAACCTGCAGACTGCGACCGGTGGGCAACTGTTTCAATTCCTCATAGGTAGGCTAAAATCAGTACATGGGACGGTGAACTGCGCGAACTCTCCCAGGTTTCAATTCCTCATAGGTAGGCTAAAATCGAGCTATACCAGGACGGATGATGCGAAGGATGAAAAGTTTCAATTCCTCATAGGTAGGCTAAAATCCCTATGAAAATGGGAATTACATTCTCAGAAATCCATGGTTTCAATTCCTCATAGGTAGGCTAAAATCTAAGAGAGAAAAAGACATAGATATTTTAGCAAATTGGTTTCAATTCCTCATAGGTAGGCTAAAATCCGTGCTAGACTTACTCTTGCCATAGTTATACCTCCTGTTTCAATTCCTCATAGGTAGGCTAAAATCGAAGCCGGACCTGATTTTCGTCATACCCTCGCTGAAAGGTTTCAATTCCTCATAGGTAGGCTAAAATCGCGACAGAGTAACAGTGAAGGGGCAAGACTATCACGGTTTCAATTCCTCATAGGTAGGCTAAAATCGGTGGAAGATATGAAAAGCCACGGATTTGAAATGGTGTTTCAATTCCTCATAGGTAGGCTAAAATCCATTGTTTCACCTCCCCTCACGCTATACAATTGAATGTTTCAATTCCTCATAGGTAGGCTAAAATCTACGCCGGTATTTAGCCTATTATGCGCAGACTGGGGGTTTCAATTCCTCATAGGTAGGCTAAAATCGGACATATAGTTCATATTGTGTTACAATATTTATATAGGTTTCAATTCCTCATAGGTAGGCTAAAATCGTGGTATAAAAGGAACAGGGAACATTCTCTTATTTTCAGTTTCAATTCCTCATAGGTAGGCTAAAATCCCAAATCATCTAAATACGCCCTTTGAGCAGGCTGCATAGTTTCAATTCCTCATAGGTAGGCTAAAATCCATTGAAATGGGATATATTGACGGTGAGCCAGATAAGTTTCAATTCCTCATAGGTAGGCTAAAATCAGTATGCTGATTTTCCTATTGAGTTGTTATGGAAGCGTTTCAATTCCTCATAGGTAGGCTAAAATCTTGTATCTATATTTGATATCCTATCAAGAGAATTCTTGTTTCAATTCCTCATAGGTAGGCTAAAATCAGGATGTCAATACAATTAAGAGAGAGTACAGATTACGGTTTCAATTCCTCATAGGTAGGCTAAAATCCAGGCAAGGGAATTCCGTTATACATTGGTGGCTCAGGAGTTTCAATTCCTCATAGGTAGGCTAAAATCCGAATTGTAAGAGACATATTTACTCTGTTGAAAATAGTTTCAATTCCTCATAGGTAGGCTAAAATCCCGTCCGGACTATTGATATGATGTACAAGGCTGAAAATGTTTCAATTCCTCATAGGTAGGCTAAAATCATACCGGATTTTGAGCCAAAAATGCAAGACAGTGTTGTTTCAATTCCTCATAGGTAGGCTAAAATCAAGACTGTCAAAATAGATATATAAACATATATAATGGTTTCAATTCCTCATAGGTAGGCTAAAATCAACACTAAATTCACTCATTTCATCTAATTGTGATGGTTTCAATTCCTCATAGGTAGGCTAAAATCTGACCCGCCAATGTTAAATCAGTACCAATCATAGCAGTTTCAATTCCTCATAGGTAGGCTAAAATCTTTGTTTAGGTGTATTTGTTTTTTTGTGGTATGAGGTGTTTCAATTCCTCATAGGTAGGCTAAAATCCAGTTAAAGCTTTAAAGAGTGGTCGTCCTGTTTTTAGGTTTCAATTCCTCATAGGTAGGCTAAAATCCAGTTAAAGCTTTAAAGAGTGGTCGTCCTGTTTTTAGGTTTCAATTCCTCATAGGTAGGCTAAAATCCAAGATTGGCTCTGACACAAACAATCCCAAAACATCAGGTTTCAATTCCTCATAGGTAGGCTAAAATCTCAGAGCCAATCTTGCTGCTGCTCTTGGGCATGATGGGTTTCAATTCCTCATAGGTAGGCTAAAATCATAATTTAGTATGTTGTGAAGAAGATGGTTCTCCGAGTTTCAATTCCTCATAGGTAGGCTAAAATCGTGAACCGCCAGATGCCGGTATAACTGTACCAGCATTGTTTCAATTCCTCATAGGTAGGCTAAAATCCTAAAATATATGTTTCCAAAAGAAGCAATAAAAGAAGTTTCAATTCCTCATAGGTAGGCTAAAATCCGGTTGGCTTAGACCGTTATCAAAGGAGACAAAGAAGTTTCAATTCCTCATAGGTAGGCTAAAATCCATTGAGTAACGTCACCAGCCCTTCTCTATTCTCCTTGTTTCAATTCCTCATAGGTAGGCTAAAATCTATCCAGCGCAATGGACCTGATGCCTTTGAAATTCCTGTTTCAATTCCTCATAGGTAGGCTAAAATCACGAATATAACAAGGCTTATGGTAGCGGCGATCCGGAGTTTCAATTCCTCATAGGTAGGCTAAAATCAAGGTCGGCTTGATTGTCTTGTTTACCGGTGTTCCGGTTTCAATTCCTCATAGGTAGGCTAAAATCCCCTTATTGGCCTTACTTTTGTACAGTCACGAAATTGTTTCAATTCCTCATAGGTAGGCTAAAATCCTGTGACAGCTGCTTTCAATTTAAGCTATGCAAGGCAGGTTTCAATTCCTCATAGGTAGGCTAAAATCTTATAATGCAGCGTGTATTCATCTTCCACCGGTACGCAGTTTCAATTCCTCATAGGTAGGCTAAAATCATGGGCTCTGGTTGTGGCAATGGAATCAACTGGGCCTGTTTCAATTCCTCATAGGTAGGCTAAAATCGTGGAGTGGGACGAATGGGCAGCTCTAACTTATATGGTGTTTCAATTCCTCATAGGTAGGCTAAAATCCCGGTACACTACAAAGGCGAGAGAGTGGATGTTGTGTTTCAATTCCTCATAGGTAGGCTAAAATCAACCAAGAGACCGAACAATCATCAGGCAATACTACTAGGTTTCAATTCCTCATAGGTAGGCTAAAATCAAAGCAGGACATATATACAGCTGAAGAAGTGGCGGTGTTTCAATTCCTCATAGGTAGGCTAAAATCCTAAAATCAAAAGGTCAATATCCTCTGTAATGGTCCGGTTTCAATTCCTCATAGGTAGGCTAAAATCGGGAGAAGCATAGCTCCTGTTAGGGAAGCGTTTATAAGTTTCAATTCCTCATAGGTAGGCTAAAATCGATTTTAATGAGCCCGGTCAGTATCATGATGATACAGTTTCAATTCCTCATAGGTAGGCTAAAATCCTCTGTTGAAAATATAAAAACTGAAAATCAAGCAAGTTTCAATTCCTCATAGGTAGGCTAAAATCTGGCGTAAATGTGAGCGAGGATTCCGCGCTCAAATATGGTTTCAATTCCTCATAGGTAGGCTAAAATCCCACCGCCGCGAGTGCGGCGGTACCGGGAGCCGAGTGGGTTTCAATTCCTCATAGGTAGGCTAAAATCGACGTTGGCCATCTTCCCTCACCTACCTATCTATCATGTTTCAATTCCTCATAGGTAGGCTAAAATCGTTATAGAATCGTAAATAACCTTTACCGCCAGTCCTATGTTTCAATTCCTCATAGGTAGGCTAAAATCCCCATACACGAAAAGGAACCTTATTCCGGCCTAAAAGGTTTCAATTCCTCATAGGTAGGCTAAAATCTTATAAATTTCCGTCCCATCTCTATCACGTAGACCGCGTTTCAATTCCTCATAGGTAGGCTAAAATCCGGGTCCACACAGCAGGCGATAATTAGGCGGTTGTTGGTTTCAATTCCTCATAGGTAGGCTAAAATCGGGCGTTCTGGGTGTCTTTAGTCCGTCGAATGGCCCTGTTTCAATTCCTCATAGGTAGGCTAAAATCGCCTGTGTATCACCAAGACCGGCACTTTTATAATAACGTTTCAATTCCTCATAGGTAGGCTAAAATCTCCAGATGATCGGCCAGGGCGCCCAGTGGATATATGAGTTTCAATTCCTCATAGGTAGGCTAAAATCCAGTGCCGGCAATAACACTTACGGAAGTGTTACTGAGTTTCAATTCCTCATAGGTAGGCTAAAATCGCGTTACGTCGAGAACTGGGACGAAATGTTCAAGGAGTTTCAATTCCTCATAGGTAGGCTAAAATCTCGAAGAAGCAAGCTGAACACGTTATCGGCTTTATGAGTTTCAATTCCTCATAGGTAGGCTAAAATCTGCAGTACCTGGCTTCAATCAGCAGTAACTTCAAGGGTTTCAATTCCTCATAGGTAGGCTAAAATCCGGAGTAAACAAAATAGGTCCTTTTGAGCCGGAACTAAGTTTCAATTCCTCATAGGTAGGCTAAAATCCACCGTGTATGAAGGGGACGAATTCGAGTATGAAAGTTTCAATTCCTCATAGGTAGGCTAAAATCTGCTATATATTGAAGTCCCGTATAGGGGCGCAAAAATGTTTCAATTCCTCATAGGTAGGCTAAAATCTAAAGCAGGAGAGGCTGATGCAGGCTGACAAACAAAGTTTCAATTCCTCATAGGTAGGCTAAAATCCCATTTCACCCTCTATTTTACTCGCTTTTTATTAATTCTTCAATCATTTAAATACTCCTTTTGGTTAAACACGTTTTTTTTATATGCATTGTATTTCTTAGCATTTTACCGAATCAAAAAATGTCGTCGCCCTCCAGCGGTTTTTACGCTACTAGGGGTCGACGACATAAAATCTATACAGATAACGCTATAGGAACATTTCTTCCCCGCCTTTTTTTACTCCCATTATTTCAACCTCTGAATATTTGGTGGTCCTGAAGGTGTAAAAAATCACCGAATCCTCGTCCTCATTGATGACTTTTTTTAGCTCCATTTTGAGCTTTTTAAAGTTGGAATCGGAAATATCACCTTCCAGCACAGAGTTCTGTACCCAATACAAATACTTCCGCGCCCTTTTCAGCACCTTTCCTACCCTTTTCTCCCCCACATCATAAACAAGAATCACAAACATAGCTCAGTTCCCCCATCCATTGATCACCATCTCGAAACAAAGGGTTCAAAATCCTCTTCGCCGATTAGATGCTTCTCAAGTTTATAGAGCTCCATTCTGATAAGTCTCCTGTAAGATACTTCTCTTCCTAGTTTTCTGTGCTTAATTGTGGTTTTAAGCTTTTTGTCAAATTCTTCGACAAATGTTTTTCTTCCCTTTTCTTTCAACACTATACCGCCCATTTCTCTGTCGAAATCATTTTCATTCAACATCCTTTTTCCGATCAGAGTAAATATTACCCTGTCGACAATTATTGGTTTAAATATTTCTGCAATATCAAGATTTAGAGTAAACCGCCGGAAATTAGTTGCATGCAGGAATCCTATGCGAGGGTCGAGATGTGTCTTGTAAATCTCTCCCAACACCAAAGTGTACAGCATAGAGTTGCCAAAGCTTATCAAAGCATTCAACTGATTCTTAGGCGGCCTCTTAGTTCTACTGTCAAAAACAAATTCCGTATCTTCTAAGATAATATCGAAGCTCCTGTAATAATAATCTCTTATGTTTCCTTCTATCCCCATGAGCTCCGAAATGCTGCGGCATTCTTCCACACGGCCTTCAAGGTTGTCTATCGCTAATTCAATCTCCGATATATCCCTACCCCTATTTGAATAATACTTAATCACATTAGTTATGTTGCCAATACTTCCCGCGATGATTCTCTTCGCTATATCCATTCTTAGTTCTTCGGACAGATAGTGTTCCGCCTGTTTTAAGGTCATATAACCCGAATTCATATGTTCCCGCGGGTAAAAAGACCCTGTATAATACCCATAATAGTTGAAGAAATGAAGAATTATCTCCTTTTGCGCTATTAGCTCAAGGAACTTTTTATTTAAGCTGGTTTCACCAAAAACAAATATGTCGCTTACATCCTCTACCGGTATGAACTTTCTTCCTGCCTCCGATTCAAAGCACAGAGTGTTGTCTTTCCTCTTAAACTCGCCATCGTTAAAGACATAAATTGTTTTTTTCATAGGTGACCCCCTAACTCCAACAGAATTCTCTGTATCCGCAATTGCTGCAAAACCGTGACTTCTCCACCTTCGGAGGTTTCTGCCTGTAAATTATATCAAGAATTGCCTCTCCTGCAGAAGCCAGTTCATCTCTTAATTCATCTGTCAGTATTACTTCTTCTCTTTTTTTCTCCCCGGGAAACATAAGCAGCCCAACAGCGTCTATTCCTTTATTCTTTAGTTCCAACAGGTAATATGCCAACTGCATCCTAGCGCTAGCTTCAAACTTTGAGCTCTTTTTCACTTCTCCAATTATTACTTGTCCGTCCACTTTCTTCAGGACGTCAAATTTCAAATTTCCTACTGAAATTTCTTTTTTGTCTCTTTGGTATGCATTTTCCTGTATGAAACGCCCCAGGTCAATATTGGGATTATCCTGGTCCGGACCTATATTGTGCGCCATAAGCCATACTTCCCGTTTGCAGATGTAATAGTACCATATAAGAGTACCGTTTACTTTAAGTTCTGTGTCTTCCATCACTATCACCCACTTTTATAGATGTGGTATTTATACATTTCTCCAGCGCGTATTAATTTCCTCCTTTTTTGGCTAATTGTGTCAAACAATCGTCGACATCGCCGTATCTTTTTATATTCTACGGAATCCCTCAACCTTCTACTGCCTTTTCTGTGTTATGATAATATATATGACTTCTATGGAGGGTTGCTCAAATGGAAAATGCAGGAACATGGATAGCAGTGGTTGTATTTATAACTCTGGTAGTGTTATTTATACATAATCTGAAGAAGAAGGTCGACGAAGGCATCAACAGCATGGAAGAAATGGACCTTAAGTATAAAAATAAGACCCTGAAATAGGGTCTTTTCAAATAGAAAAGAAGACCTTAGCGGTCTTCAACTAGGAGGTACAAGAATGAAGTTTTCTCTATATGCGGAAAACTTTCTGTAATATTTAAAATTGACTTATCTGCCTTTATATAAATCCTCCACTACCCTTTTGCAAGCGTCGTAGATAATCCCCACGTCTACCGAATACGAGATATACTGTACGCCCAGCTCTATCCACTTGTGTCCGGTCTTCACATCGTCAACAAAGGTGCCCACGTATTTGCCGCTGTTTTTTGCCTTCCGCACCACTTCAATCATTTTTTCTTCCACTATGGGATGGTTGACCTGGCCGGGCACCCCCAGGGACTGCGACAGGTCGTACGGCCCGATGAAGATTATGTCTATCCCCTCAACCTCAAGTATTTCATCCAGATTGTCTATGCCTTCCTGTCCTTCTATATGTACGATAACCATGGTCTCTTCGTTGGCCCTCTTGAAATAATCCGATTTGTCCATAGCCGAATATTTCGCTGCCCTTACGAACCTGCATACACCTCTTTCTCCCATGGGGGCAAACTTGGCGGCCTTGACGGCCATTTCCGCATCCCGGCGGCTGCAAATCTGGGGTACCTGTACAGCATCCGCTCCGATATCCAGAGCCCTTGATATCATCGCCGGGTTGTTCTCGGTCACCCTGACAACGGCTGAGATGCCCGCGAGGTGCGCCGCCCTTACCATATCTTCGGCAGCCAATACGTTAAGGGGTCCATGCTCACAGTCAATGATCGCATAATCAAACCCTGCAATTCCGACAATCTCAACGACCGCCGGCGCCGGCAGCTTCAAAAATGGACCCGCTACAAACTTTTGCAAGCCAAGTTTCTGTTTCAATCTGTTCATTTTTGCCGTCCTCCCCGCTACCATTTCAAAATAGCCTCGACGTAAAGATTTGTTTCAGCCCTGCTTTTGTAATATACTTGCCGGGCTCTTCAACCGCTCTGCCTGCCCTGATATCCCAATATACCATACCGGCATAGCTGATATCGCCCGCAAAAGCGGCTCCAACCGGTTTTCCGTCCCGTATCACAATTTTGCGGTATACCTGCCTTCTTTCATCAAAATTACTGTACACTTCGCATCCCTTTATATCTTTCTCCCTTATGCTGCCGATAATGATGAAGGGCATGCCGTTTATTACAAAGGAGTTCATGCTCAATCCACCGGTATATTCCCTTTCAAGCCCAAGGATGCTGCCTGCCGCAATCCTGCCCTGCTGGGCCGCATCCGGCCAC
>Ga0067045_1028904_pt1 | contig 26039 bp, 20 predicted proteins | sample TerdegcTABiofilm_FD_59184 | JGI IMG/M metagenome (GOLD analysis project Ga0067045, IMG submission 59184) | Combined Assembly of (Gp0054472, Gp0054536) Wastewater bioreactor microbial communities from Singapore -Terephthalate degrading... | reverse complement strand
GATTTCTTTCCTGGCAATCATGGCACTGATTTCATTTCGTAGTAGATTCCCGACTCGTTGAAGGCGATGTGATTCCATCTTACCCTTCTCCTAGTTTCTTCGCATACTCTTTTACTTCGAACACTTCCAATTGATCTCCCACTCGAATATCCTGGTAGTTCTCCAAGGAAACACCGCACTCGAATCCAGCCTCCACCTCTCGAACATCCTCTTTGAAGCGTTTCAACGAAGCAATCTTACCGGTATAGATCTCGATTCCCTCACGGATCACATGGACCTGGGCATTCCTGCGGATTTTACCGGAAACTACATAACAGCCCGCTACCGTACCTACTTTCGGTACTTTGAACACCTCCCGTACTTCTACGGTCCCTAGTGTTTCTTCTTTTAGTTCGGGTTTCAAAAGCCCTTCCATGGCGGAACGGATATCGTCCACCGCATCGTAGATGATGTTATACTTGCGGATTTCCACTTTTTCCACCTCTGCCAATTGCTGCGCTTTTGGCGTTGGCCGGACATGGAATCCGATGATAATAGCATTGGAAGCACTCGCTAAACGCACATCCCCTTCGTTTATCGCCCCCGCTGAAGCATGGATCACAGAGAGACGGATCTCCGGCGTGCTAAGTTTTTCCAAGGCCCCCTTCAAGGCTTCCACGGACCCGTGCACGTCTCCCTTGATAATTACCTTCAGTTCTTGGACTTCTCCTTCCTTGATGCTTTCGTACAGGTTGTCCAACGTGATTCGTTTTAAGTTTCGAGCTTCCTCCATCTTTTTTAGTTCTTGGCGTTTATCACCGATCTGGCGAGCAATTTTCTCATTCTCCGTTACCTGGAAGGGATCTCCTGCTTCGGGAATCCCTGTGAACCCTAGCACCTCTACCGGCATACTAGGCGTAGCTTCTTCCAGTTTAACCCCTCGGTCGTTGAAAATGGCTCGAACTTTCCCAGGATAGATTCCCGCTACGAAGGTATCTCCGATCCGAAGGGTTCCCCGCTGAATAAGGATCGTGGCTACGATCCCTCGGCCATGGTCGATCTTAGATTCCACCACCTTTCCCTCTGCTGGACAGTCGTAGTTGGCTTTCAGGTCCATCATTTCTGCTTGCAGGAGAATGGTCTCTAACAAATCCTGAATCCCGATCTTTTTCAAGGCCGAAACATTCACATAGAGCGTCTTCCCTCCCCATTCCTCAGGGATTAGGTCGTATTCAGAGAGCTGTTTTTTCACCCGTTCGGAGTTCGCATCGGGCAGGTCGATCTTGTTGATGGCCACGATGATGGGCACTTTAGCCTCTTTTGCGTGGTTAATAGCCTCCACGGTTTGGGGCATTACCCCGTCGTTGGCAGCTACTACCAGAACTACGATGTCCGTAATCTGAGCCCCCCGAGCTCGCATCATGGAAAAAGCCTCATGACCGGGAGTATCGAGGAAAGTGATCTTTTCCTGTCCCACCTCTACCATGTACGCACCAATGTGTTGGGTGATTCCCCCGTATTCGCCTTCTGCCACATTGGAGGTTCGAATGGCATCGAGAAGTTTGGTTTTTCCATGATCCACGTGCCCCATAATGGTGACGATGGGTGGCCGTTTCTGTAGATCTTCTTCCCTGTCTTCTTTCGTATGGATCACGGTTTCGTCGTAGAGGGAAACAATGTTCACCTTGCAATCGTACTCGGCCGCTAGGATCGCTGCGGTCTCGGCATCGATCTGCTGATTGATGGTAACCATCATGCCCATGGACATCAATTTGGCAATCAGCTCAGAGGCTTTTAAATTCATCTTGCGCGCTAGCTCGGAAACAGTGATCACCTCCATGATATCGATCGATTTGGGAACCGGATTGGTTCGAGTAACCGTTTTCTTCTTGAGTTGGATCTCTTTTTCTTGAATCTTTTCGTGCTTTACGAACTCTTTCTTCTTCGCTTTAAAGACTTTCTTGCTAGCGCCCTTATTCTCTTCTGTAGGTACCACAGGAGGAGGGACAACCGCTTTTGCGGGAGGATTCACGGGTTTTCCTCCCACAACCCCTGCCCTGCCTCCGGTTCTAGAATACGCAGCAGATCTCGCACCTGGAGGCGCCCCAAAACGAGAGGAACGATCCCCTCCGCGATCTCCATAGCTCGCGGGCCCTGTACCTGGATACCCCCTTCCTTGGCCTCGGTATGATGTTCCATACTCCTGGGTGGCCCGTTTGGTTGGGAAAGATTGGGGTTGCTTGGTTGTGGGAGAGGACGGTGGTGTCGAGGGTGCCGTAGTGGTTACAGCGGGTTCAGGAGGAGGTTCCGGTTTCGTTCTACCTTCCTGTTTTTGTTCTGCCACCGGCGTTACAGGTTCGTGTTCCTTTGTGGGTCGCACGGGTGGCTCGGGAGGTTTTACATGTTGTGATGGGGTTTCCACCACCGGTTTCTCATCCAGAACAGGTTCTTTCCCCACCGTTTCGGCAGTCTCTTTTCCTTTCGGCATGTCCGGTGGTACAAGCTCTGGTTGCTCTATCTCAACCGGTTTCGACGCGGATAGTGGTTCCTGCGACCCGGAAGCGCCTGTTTCAGAAGGACCCGCCTTCTTCACCACCATTTTTTTCTTAACCACCACCACCTTTTTTTTAGTCGCCTCTTGAGCTTGCGGTGGAGCAGGAGGTGGATCTTCCTTTTTATGTTTGATCAGTGTAATTTTCGGTTTCTGTTTATCCTGTTCTTCTGTCATACCTATTCTTGCTGTTCCTCTTCTTCGATCTCAAAACTTAAACCAACTCCACAATTTGGACAAGTCGTCATATCCATCGTGATGGAAGCCCCACACTCAGGGCATTCGTAGGTTTCTTCCCCTGTGGTTGTTTCTGCTTGGGGTTTATCGACTTCCATGGGTTTGGGAGTCTCTTCCTGCACGATTTCGATGGTTTCAGCCAAAATACTCCGCAAGGTGTGGATCTCCTCGCTAGACAGTCCCATTTTAAGTAGTTCTTCGTTGCTCAACTCGATCAGATCTTCGATGAGTTCAACATTATGGGCTTTCAGCTTTTCCACAATGGGCTCTGGAATGTTGGGAAGTTCCGAAATGAAGGAAATTTCTTCCTCCTCCATCGATTCTCCAATTTCACCAAAGAGCGCGGACACAGCCTTCTTCGTTTCTGCCGAGATATCCATTTCGGCAAATTGAGACTCTGTCTTCACGTCAATGGTCCAATCAACCAGTCGATTGGCTAGTCGAACGTTCATTCCCTGCTTTCCAATGGCGAGGGATAACTGGTTGTCGGGAACTACTGCCAAGGCTTGTCGTTTCCCTTCGTCTAGAATGATCACCTGAGAAACTTCAGCGGGTGACAAGGCGTTTCGGATGAACACTCGGGGATCGGTGTCGTACTTCAAGATGTCTACCTTTTCCCCCTCTAGTTCCCGCACGATGGCCTGGATACGCACTCCCTTCAATCCCACACAGGCCCCTACAGGATCCACGTCTTCCCGTGTAGAATACACCGCGATCTTTGTTCTGTATCCAGGTTCTCGAACGATCTTGTAGATTTCCACGGTCTTGTCGTAGATCTCCGGCACTTCCAATTCGAAGATCCGTTTCACGAACTCGGTATGGGTACGGGAGAGAACGATCTGGAGCCCCGAAGGAGTTTTGTTTACCTCATAGATGAGCGCTTTGATCCTGTCGTTGGGACGGTAGGTTTCTCGCGGGGACTGGTATTTTTTCGGCAAGATTCCTTCCGTCTTTCCCAGATCCACGTAAATGTTTCCGTTCCTCTCGCGTTGATAATACCCGATGATCATTTCCCCAACTTTATCCTTGAACTCGGAGTATAGGGTGTCCTTCTGTATTTCCCGTAGAGTCTGCCGTGCCTTTTGCTTAGCGGTTTGTACCGCAACCCGGTCGAACTCTTTGGGACTGATTTCGATCAACAGTTCGTCCCCAACCTCGCAATCTTCCGCTAGTTCTTTTGCTTCGGAAAGGCCAATCTCTAACACGGGATCCTCTACTTCATCGTCTTCTACGATTCTCTTTTTCGCAAAGACGGTCACCTCGGAACCGTCCTCGCTGAATCGTACAACGGCGTTTTCCATGGTTCCGAACTTTTTCTTGTATGCAGCTAGCAAGAAATCCTCGATGGTTTTCAATACCAGTTCTTCCGAAATTCCTTTTTCCTGTACCAGCATGCGAATCGCATCGGCAAGATCAGACGCCATATGGACCATGAACCTCCTCTGTATAATCAAGCTTTGCCTTCTTTATCTGCGCAAAGGGAATAGTAATTTCTCGTCCATCTTTCCGTAGACGGAGAAGATCTTTCTCTACCGAATCGATCACTCCCCCAATCCATTCTTGCTGTCCTTCCCTAAGGACTCTTACCCCTCTTCCGACGAAGGCCCGGAACTCACGGGAGTCTTTCAAAACCCTATCGATCCCCGGCGACGAAACCTCCAGGTATACGTCCTGGGTATCTAGTAAGAGCTGAATTCTGGGCTTAAGGATCTGCAGAACCTCTGCAGTATCATCGATATTGACACCTCCCCTTTTGGTAATTACTACGTATACCTTAGGACCAGATTTCTGGATCACCGTGCGAATTTCTACGGCAAAGTACCCCATCCCTTCTAGAACGGGTTCTACATCTTCCAGTATCTGTCTATCCAGTTCCTTCATTACGTTCTTCCAAACCGATAGATATAAAAAAAGAGTCGACATGGCGACTCTTCTTCCCAGATGCCCAAAACTGTCTATGAGAAACATACCAATTGCAATAGAGAATGTCAATATTCAATCTCGAGCAAGGGTAAGGCCATATACCTTCTGTACCCCCTCTCGTTTCAATACCTCTGCACAGCGATTTAACGTTGCCCCAGTTGTGAATACATCGTCCAAGAGAACGATGGCTGAGGGAGCTTTGCCTTTCTCGAAAAAGAGCCTCCATGTTTCTGTTTTCACGTAAAAGGCTTTTCTCAAGTTCTCCTCCCTCTGTTGTTTACTCAGTAGCTTTTGCTCCTGCGTGCCCTTAGATCGAGCTAGAAGGGGAATTACTTGTACCGGACCTATCTTCGCAAGGTGATGGCAGATTCTTCCTATCGGATCGAATCCCCTCTTTTTCATCCGCTCAGGACGGGGAGGCACGGGCACAACAGGAATTCTAGGAAACTCCAGGTCCCACACAGGAAGAAGGAGTTCGGCAAAGAAGAGGCTCAACCGTTCATACCCTTTGGATTTATACGACAGTAGTAGATCCTTAATGTGAGCTCGATAAGGGAAAAGAGACACGTTCCGTTCGAAGAAAAAGATCGTTTTTCGGCATTCCGTACAGATTCCCTGTTCAGAGGTAAGTTCCATCGAGCAGACTCTGCATGTTTCTTCCCTTTGGGGTAGGAAAAGGGTTCTGCAGCTCCTACAGAGGGGGTAATCTCCCATTCTGTCTTCCCTATGGATCCACTTCCCGCAAAGAACACAATGTTCAGGACATAGGATATCGAGGATCACATCTTTCACACAGGGTATTACAGAAGGAAAGGAGTCTGTGCTTCAGCCGGTGAAGGAGATTTCTTTTTTCCTAACGGAGGCTTATCCTCGGAAAGGAGTTTCTTCCATCGGGCAATGAAGTTCAAAGCATCCAGGGGAGTACTCGTGTCGATGGGAAAGGTACGCAGTTCCCGTTCCAAGGTGGAAAGGAGAATCGAATGGGAAGAAGGAACAACTGTTGGAGTGGGAGGGGTGGGAGAAGAGGAAGTATTTTCCGGTTTACTACTCAGGTGGGAAAGGATTCCTTTTGCCCGATCGAGGATAGTAGAGGGTAATCCTGCTAAACTTGCCACATGGATCCCATAGGAATTGCTGGAAGGGTCATCTTGCACTTTCTTGAGGAACACGATGTCCCCGCCTTCTTCCCGAATCGCCATGGAGAGATTCTTCATGCGAGGATGATCCAAAGCTGTCAATTCGTGGTAATGAGTGGCGAACAAGGTCTTTGCCCGGATGACCTCCAAAAGGTACTCCATCACTGCCCAGGCAATGGCCAACCCATCCTTCGTTCCTGTTCCTCGTCCCACTTCGTCCATGATGATGAGGCTTCTATCCGTGGCCGTTCGTAGTATGAAGGAGGTTTCGTTCATTTCCACGAGGAAGGTAGACTCTCCTCGGGCAAGATTGTCCTGAGCTCCTACCCGACAAAAGATCCGGTCCACCAAACCTATTCGCGCTTCCTCCGCCGGAACGAAACTTCCCATCTGGGCCATGATCATGATCAAAGCAGTTTGTCGGAGAAAAGTGGATTTTCCTGCCATGTTGGGCCCGGTAATCAAGGCAAAGAACTTGCCCTCCCCTTCCAAGGTGAGGGAGTTGGGAACGAATTCCCCGGGTGGAAGATACTGCTCCACCACGGGATGTCTGCCATCGAGAATGCGCAGATCTTTCGAATCCAGGATCTCCGGTTTGGTATATCCGTACAAGGTAGCTGCATAAGCCAACGATTGGATTCCATCGATCCGGGCAACTGCCGAAGCGAGGGACTGAAGGTTGGGCAACTCCCCTTTCACCTGTTCCCGAAGGTTCAGGAAGAGTTCCTTTTCCAACGCGAGACTCTTCTCCTCCGCCTGCTCTATTTGGGATTCCAATTCCATCAATCGTTCGGTCGTGTACCGTTCACCACCCACGAGGGATTGTCGACGAATAAAATGAGGAGGCACATTGGATAGGTTCGATTTCGTTACTTCCAAGAAGTATCCGATGATTTTGTTATACCGAACCCTCAAGTTCTGTATTCCAGATGCCTTCCTTTCGGATTCCAAGTATTCTTCTAGCACGGATTGGCTGTTCCTGCGTAGATCCCGATAACGGTCCAATTCTGGGTTGTATCCCGGCTTAATGAGGTCCCCTTCGGTAAGTTGAATCGGTGGATTTTCCACCAATCCCCGATCCAGAACCTGGATTAGGTTTTGTAAACTCAGGACACATTCAGGCGTGAACCCCACTCGTTCCGGAGGGAACGGGATCTTTTCTATCAGTTCTAAAGCCCGTTTCAGGGAGGAGCGAATTCCAGCCAAATCTTTGGGATGTGCTTTGTCCAGGGCAACCCGGGCAGTGAGTCGTTCCAGGTCTAGAATATCCCCTAGGATGGAGCGCAAGGTCTGCAACAAGGTTTGTTCATGGTACAACTGATCTACCAAGGATTGCCTATCCAGGATGGCCCCTTTTTGCAAAAGAGGCTGAAGGATCCATTTTCGGAGAAGCCGTTTCCCCATGGCTGTTTTCGTATGATCCAGCACGGCCTTCAGCGTGTACCGCTCTCCCCCATCTTGCAGGTTTTGTACTAACTCAAGATTTCTTAAGGTAGCTTCATCTAGAAGGAGGTACTCCTGCTGGGAGTACCTCTTGAGGCTTCGGATGTGAGGTAAGAGGTTCTTTGCGTTCTCTTCGAGGTATTCGATCACTATCCCTGCTACCAACACTTCTGGATCCTTTTCGGAGAATCCAAATCCTTTCAATCCAAGGGTTCCAAAGTGTCGGCACAATCGATCGTACGAGTTCGCCTGGTTGAAACTCCAATCGGGAAGGGCGTTGATCACCATCTGCCGGTTGGAAAGGATCAATCGTTGCAAGTCCGGATCGGAATGCAATAAGGACTCGGGAAGGATGATTTCCTTCAATTCCAACCGAGCCAATTCTGCCCTGAGAGAGTCTATCCTTTTTTGTGGAGAAATAAAGGTGGCAATGAACTCCCCTGTGGAGAGGTCCACGTATGACAACGCGATCCCCTTCTGAACTTCTGCCATGGCAGCTAGGTAATTGTTCATTCCCCGATCTAGGAGCTCTTCATCGGTAACTGTCCCCGGAGTTATTACCTCTACGACATCCCGATCCGCTAACCCTTTTCCAGCTGGAGGGACATGGAGTTGTTCGCAGATTGCAATCTTTTTACCTGCTTTCAGTAATCGAGCAATGTATCCCTGCGAAGCATGGAAGGGAATCCCGCACATAGGGACTCCATTCCTCTGAGTCAAGGTAAGACCTAAGAGGGAACTAACCTCCTTAGCGTCCTGTTGAAACATTTCATAGAAATCTCCCAAACGAAAGAACAGTATGGCATCCTTATGCTTGAGTTTGATGCGATTGTACTGCTCCATCATGGGAGTAGATTTGGACATTTTTAGGGTCTCTTTTGATTCTTTAACAGTCTTTGTATCACCAGTTCGGTGATGTCTACCTGCTTGCTCCACCATACTAAATTAGGATCACTACTTTTCAGGATTACGCTGTATCCCTGATCTTCGGCGACAAAGGATATGGCCTGTTGCAATTCACTGAGGAACGAAGAAGATTCGGCCAGCCTGTTCCTTCGTTCTTGCAACTGGGCATTCTTGATTCGATAGTATTCTCGGAGATAGTTGGTTTTACTGGTAATTTGTTCCTCCAATTGGAGGGATAGGGTCTTGTTCCCCAGACGTTCCGCTTCCAATTGACGCTCTTTCAATTGGTTAATCTCCCCTGTGATAGCATCTAAATCTGCTTGCAATCGCTTCGTCATTTCTTCCAGCTCCCGCACGGCTTGCGAATCCCGGTAAAACGCCATGGTTACTTTCCCAATGTCCACGATTCCTACTGTGGTTAGTTGTTGCCCCATCAATGAGAAAGGAAGGATAAAGAAAAGCATCCAAACAATCTTTCGCATGGCTGGTTCTACCTCCTACTGATTGAAAATTTCATACCCAATGGAGAACACGAAATCTAATCCCAGGGTATCTCGGAACAAGGGTCCTGTTTGCATTTCCACATCCCCCGCATCGTTAATACGGAACCGCTTGGCCATGTACAATCGAATGGGGAATTGGGGAATGGAGAATCGAATTCCTGCTCCATAGCCAAACAGGAAGTCCTGTATCTTAAAGTTGGTGAACTCCTCTGGCGTGTTCCATCTTCCCACCATATCGAAGAAGATATCGAACCAGAGAATCCGTTCTGCTAGAGGCATTCGCAATTCCACCCAGTTGTCCCAGATCGTTCGTTTATCCAGTTCCCGGGACCATCCTCGGGCTATGTACATCCCATCGATCCAGAGAAGATCCGCTGTTCCTGCCGTAAGCCTATTGTAACCGGAAGGTACCCAGAACTGGGGCCAGATGAAGGAAAGCTGGGAATGGGCCCCTAAAACTAACTGATAGCGCCAGGTGTCAGTGATGTTCACATTAAGTAGAGTAATAAAGTTTTCGATTTTACTGTCCGTTCTAATGTAATGCTTTTCCCCCCGCAAGGGACCTCCTACGAATTTCGCCGTTTGATTTAGGTAGTACCCAGAAGTAGGATTGAAGTAGAAATCCCTCTTGTCCAGGTAGAGAGTAAAGGATAGGGCGTTGGAGAATACCCATTCGCCTCGATTCTCCCTATCTGTGGCCAGGTATGGCCGGAATAGATCGGGATCGTAATCTAGATAGGTCAGGGTAGTTCGGAACCCTGTTCCCGTACCCAACGTTCCAAGGGGGGTTCGGAAACGATAGCCTGTGTTCAGACCGATGGAAAAATTGTATATATCATAGGTCATCTTATACTGACTAGGCACGATTGCCGTAGTTCCACCCGCGTACTCGTAGTCGGTAACCAGGTTATGTTGTTTGATCTCGTCTGCCGTAGGCTTTCTCCCGAACGGTTTTCCGTTTGAGCTATATACATACTCACCCGTGAAGGGGTCGGGGAAGGCGTCCACACCCGGATTGCTCCCACTGAATATGGGAAACAGAACATCCTGGGGTATCCCGGAATTTTTGCTGTGTTGAATAGTGAAGTCTATTCCCCCTGACCAACGTTTCCCAAAGAGCCATTTTTCCAAAAAATTGAAGGAAAGGGTTTGAATAATGGGGGATGCGGTTAGATCGATGCTGAAGACCTGTCCTCGGCCCAAGAAGTTCCGATCCGTCCACCGAAGGTTCCCAGATATGGGAAACTCTGTGCTACCCCCAAAGGCTAGGCCGAACATGATTTCGGCCATGCTGGTTTCCTCCACGTTGATTACCAGATCCATTAGCCCATCGGCACTTCCCTGAGGAGTTTCTGGAACAACGGAGGAGAAATACTGGAGATTGTAAAGATTCTGTAGCCCTTCTACGACTTTCTTTTTACTAAAGACATCCCCTACTTCCAGAGGGATTTCCCGATACAGAACGAAATCCTTCGTTTTCTTGTTTCCCTTAATGATGATATTCTCGATGTGGGCCCGGTTTCGTTCCACGATATTGATCACAAAGGAAATCGTCTTCTTCTGTTCATCCCTAATAATCTCCCGGTTAATGGAGTTGAAGATGTATCCATTCTCGAAGTACAGGTCGGCTACCCGCTGGAAATCCTGCTCAACCCTTGTCATGTTCAGCACTACACCTGGTTTCTGCCGAACTAGCTCATTCAACCGCTCAGTGGAGAAGATCTCGTTGCCTTTGAAGGTAATTCCTCCGTAGGTATACTGGTCCCCCTCGTGAATGTACAGGGTAATGTTCAAATAGGTTCGGTTCTCCTCTTCATCTCTCTCGATATCCCGGGTTACATTCACCACCTTGGCATCCACGAAACCCCGTTCCCGATAGTACCGCTCAATGGCTTGTATATCCTGCTGGAACTTCTTTTCCTGGTACACACCACTATTGAATAGGGACTGTTCCCTGCTCTCCATTGCCTTTTTAAGAGTGCTTTCCGAATAGGTTTTATTCCCACTGAAACGGATGGAACGAATGGTGGTTTGACTTCCTTCAGTAATGGTGAATACCACGATTCTTTTTTTCGGATTTTTGGGATCTAGTTCAATACTTCCTGTGACTTTCGCATCGGGGAATCCTCGTTCCAGGTACAGGCCCAACACCGCTTGTTCATCGACTTTCAGTTTGGAGGTGTTCACCATGTCACCGGTTTTGATCAATACCACATCCAACAAATCCCCCGTCCGTACCTTTCGGTTCCCTCGGAACTGGATTTCTCCTACAACGGGCCGTTCTTCCACAGTGAACTCAATGATTACGGTATTACGACTCGGATCCCCTGGTAAGGCGTTGGGGGTAAGGATCTCAAAATAATCGAGAGCATACAGTTTACTCTGTAAGTCCCAGAAGAGATCGTCCGAAAAATTCTTGCCTTTGTAGGGTTCCACGATTCCCGCCAATTCGTTCATTGAGACAGCGGAGAGCCCTTTGAATACGATATCTCGAATAGGCTTTCCCTGGAACCATTCTTTTCCTCCCGTTTGAGCCTGTAACAGGGAAGAGTAACTCACAAACAAAGCTATCACCAGGGCAAATACGAAAGTAGCGGATCGTCTCATACAAGCTCCTCAGTAGGAATATCTCCATCGAAAGGACAGGGTATTGTCCCGTATGAACAGTTCTTCCGCCTTTTTGGGTCGAAGGCTCCATTCCAGCGTAAAGAATGGGGTTTTCCACTCAAACAGGACCTCGGATTCGATACCAATCCCCCCAAACCTACGGATGTTATTAGTAAACGGGTCTTCCGCCCGTAATTGAATAAGGTACTCCAGGAACAGATCGGAACCCAGGTATTTTCCCAGAAAAACACTGCTTTTATCAAGATACCTACCCAGGGAAGGAACCGTTTGATTCACAGGGATGCTCTCTTGGGGAAGCAACACTTCCGTTAACACATTCTGGAATATTTGGGTTCGGACGGAAAACAGATCTAAGTTAAAACGATTCCGCATGTCCCGTTCAAAAGCTCGAATGATTTCCGATTGGAGGAATAGATCTCCGGATAGTAGCAGTGCCGAAGATAGATTCACGGCTTCCTGAGTGCCATAAGCTAACAAATTCCCACTTCCCCCTAAGAGGGTAAAGATTTCTAGTTGAGAGAGGCTTGGCTCAGATTCGAACCGGGGAGAAAACTGACTCAATCTCGTGTTATCCGCTATAAGGTAGATTCGCACTAGACCCGTTTGAGTATTCTCTCGAATTTCCGCCCGAGCGGAAATGATAGGATCGAATTGGTCTCCCCGTTCGTTGAAAATAATTCTTCCTTCCCTCAAATAGAATACTCGATCGAAATAGTAGATCTGTCCTCCTCGAATCCCTATGTTTCCTCGAACAAGGAAGAATCCATTCTGGGTATTTAGTTGTATTCGAAGGAGTTGTCCTAGAGCCGCGTAGGTTCGGATGATAGGGAAATTTTCCGTTGGCCACACGAACTCGACCAGTTTTCCCGTTTCTATCGATAGATCCACCGATAGTCGCACTTCCTGATCCGATGGCGGGGTCTGTTCAGTTAGGAATTCTCCTAGAGTGATCTTCGTGTTGGAGGCACTCACCTTTCCACTTATTCGAACCTCCTGTTCTTCCACGTCGATCGTCACCCTACCCTTGCCAATTCCGTCCACTAAAACTCCATTGAAGTTGGCATCCAATCGCACTCCTCCGGTAGGACCTGTATCCACCCAGATGGAAGCGCTGGCTAATTCGTATCGTTCCAGTTCGAAAGTCCCCCCAACCTGTACGGTTCCCCCCTTGGTATTAAGGGTAATCGGATTCAGAGTGACCGACTTTTCTCTAAAACTGAGGCGACCTTGGAAAGGTCCGAGTTCTTCTGGTACGATATCTAGACGAGCTTTCCCTGATTCCACGGTGATCTCTCCAGAGAAGGAGGGGTCTTGGAGGGATCCTTCCATCGAAACGTCGCCTCGTACAAGACCATCATCGATACGAAAACCCCCAAAGTCTAGGTATCGTTTGAAGGTTGAAAGGGAAAATAGAATATTTCTAAAAGTAGCTCTAACGATTCCCTCTTCCTGAAGCGAACCCGATGCTTCAAAGGTGATCGGTACGGGTGATGTTACCCGAAGCGCAAAGGAACCCGTTGTGTCAATCCTTCCATCGATCGAATGATCGGGGCCTCCGGAAAAGAGAAATTGCGTTCCTTCTTTCGCTACCTGGATGTTCCATTCTCGATACTCTTTGGGTATTCCTGGATCAAGAACGATGAAGGAGCTCTCTCCTTTTTTCACACGAAGAGGCAACGATGGGAAATCGAGCAAGGTTCCTGGAGCTTCGAAGCTCACCGTTCCCACACTTCTTCCCTGAAGGGGCTTCTTTCCAAAGGAGACGCTTGTTTTGGCATCCCAGTCCAACGATCCTTTTCGTACATCTAACCTCCCTTTCCCCTCTAGGTTGAAGAACTCATTGTAGATAACTTCGATCCGATGGGCATCCACGAGGGTTTCGGAAAGGGTGCCGGAAAAGTTAATTCCAAAGGGACGACCCTGGAATCTCCCCTCCTCAAGCCTGAGATCTACCGCTAACTCTCGTTTGCGCAGGATGTCTTGCCCTCCGACCCTCCCTTCCACGATACCTCCGATTTTTCCTTCGGGAAACAGCCGCAAAAGAGGAACCCGGAGAAACTCCAAATCTACCGATAGGGCTCCTCCTTGGTAAGTTCCTTGGAAAGAATACTTTTCTAGTTCTGCTTTCCCATACAGTATCGTTCTAAGCTGGGCATAGGGGTTTTCTAGAGAGAACTCTAGTACACCGCTCCCTTCCAAGGAAGTAAACGGATCCTGGATTAACAGGGACGTAAAGGTACCTTGTCCCGGGAGCACAGTGCCACTCAAAACGATGTCAATTGGCCTCCCTACCAGATTGGGGGATAAGGATAAATGAACATTCTTTAGATCCAGTACCCACGAAAAGGGGGAAGAGTAGAAAAATTCCACTGTTCCGCTTATGCGCGTATCCTGTAGATAGGGAATAGACAGGGGAAGGTTCTCGACAGATACCGAGCCGAAAGCTCCAATTCCTTTTCCCCAATAAAGTTCCAATTTTGAATGATAGGAACCCGTTACACGCAAATACCCTGCAGGATCCAATAGGGTACTGAATCTATAGGTCTCTCCTAACATCTGTAGGTCCGTGTCGAATTCCAAAACCCATGTATCCAATCGCTTCCCTCGGATCGAGGCTTGTCCCCTCTGATCGTTCCAGTGGAACTCCAGTTGGGGAATCTGGAACGTTCCATCGGCATTGTACCGCAGGGAACCTTGTACAACGTGTTCTTCCTTTGTTTCCTCTTTTACGGTGAACTCTGGGACATCGAACTTCCATCCTTCGGCAGACCTTTGGAAGAAAACATTCGCCGAAAGCACCAGGGAGGGAAGATCTTCCAGGGTATTCAGAATTTCCTGTTCCCCTAGTTGATCTAGGAGAGGAGTAGCAGTCCGAAGGGGAAAATCTTGTAGGATGATGCCTCCAAGTACATTCCCTAGAGCTTCCTCTGGGAAAATCCCATACACTTGGATCGGTTTAGAGGTGGGAGAAAGAGAAAAAAATCCCTCCACTCTCCGGAAATCGAATCTGGAACCTTCCAATGCATACAAGGCTGCCCGATACTGATGAAACCCTACTTTCCCCCAAGAGAGGAACGGTCCCTCGATCTGTATTCCGCCTTTGATCCGAGCAACTTTGATTGAACCATCGATGGGATAGGAAGTAGGATAGGTAAAGTTCTCGAGGGTGATCTGCCCTTCTGGAATCAGGTCTGGGAAAGGTATCGAGCCTTGAAAATATACGGTACCATACCTATTCTTGAGTCGCAGTTCGGAAAACCGAACTTCCTCCGAGTTCCCTTGGAATTCCATCTGTAGAAAGGTAGATGTTTGTAGAATCCCCTGAGGTAGGATCCCCTGGAATTCTCCCCCATAGGACAGCTTCCCTGTATCCATACTATACGTAAGGATCCCTTTCCCAGAAAGGGTTACATTCAACAAAGTTTCGAACCCAGAAAGCTGTAAAGGCTTTATCAAATAGGAAGGAGAAAAGGTTTCGCATAGAACTGTGGCAGAGATAGATTTCTGGATATCATCGTATGTAACCGTTAAGTCGATAGGAGTTCGATCCTCCAGTCGTTTGATATAAACTTTCTTGCTTTCAGTAGAAACTTTGAAAGCCTGCCGTTCTAGAACAAAGGTATCCGTCTCGGTTCGTTCGAACACGACGGTAGATTCCGTGAACCCTCGAAGATTCCGAAACCGTGAGGTGAGTTCCATCCTAGTTTGAATGCGGTTAAAAGCAAAACCTGTGATACTCTGATACGTTAAGTTGGTAACCAACTGAAGAACCTGCGCTCCCCCTTCCTGAGAAAGAGAAAAAAAAATGTCCCGGGCTGTTATAGTGCCAATAGACGAAGAGAACTCCAGATGAACTCTTTTCCCCACCACTCGGGGGAGTTTCTCGTTCCCTTTTTCCAAAGAAGGAATCGCAAGAGTTCCTATTTCTCCGAATCTCTCCTGTAGTCTAAGCAATGTTTTTTCGCTCGTTTCGATATGCGCATCTTCCAGTACGATCTCTTCAATTCCTTCCCAGAAATTTCCCGAAAGTAGGGTGAATAAGCGGTAACGGATCTTCAAGGAAGAGACTCGAACCGACGAAAAGGGATCTTTCCGATCCCGGATTACGAGATTCCGTATTTCCAGGGAACGAAGGAACGAAGGAGAAATGGACCCGTATTCCAGGTCCACTCCGAAGGAATCTTCCAGTTGATGAAGGATACTACCTTTTAGATCCTCCACGTACTTTTTAACCGATCGATCCACGGGGATACTGGTCATCAAGGTGAGGAATAGGATGAGGATTCCGCCAATGAATAAGATGTTTTCCTTCCCCTCTCGTATCGCTGACACAGACTACTTACCCTCCATCCAGTTTCCCGATAAACTGTACCACAACATGGCAAGAATAGGAACTGGAAATCAAGGAAAGCTCATTCTCGATCGGTTCATCGTCTTCGAGGGAATCGACGGGGCAGGGACTACCACCCAAATCCGGCTCTTGGCAGAGCGTTGTGCACAGGAAGGAATTCCTGTACACACTACCGGGGAACCGACAGAGAATTGTATCGGAAAGACGATCCGTCGGATCTTAAAAGGGGAACATCGAGTTCATCCGAGCACGATGCCTTTTCTTTTCGCCGCCGATAGGAATGAACACCTTTACGGAGAAGATGGAATCCTATCCTGGATCGAAAAGGGATTTTGGGTCTTATGCGATCGATACATCTTCTCTTCTCTAGCGTACCAGACCATCGAGAACGATTACCCATTGGTTAGAGAACTGAACGACAGGTTCCCGTTGCCAAGGATCCTCTTCTATCTGGAAGTCCCCCCGGAAACGGGTATTGATAGAATCCAAACTCGGGAAACAAAGGAGATCTACGAGGTGCTGTCCTTTCAACGGAAGGTCCATCAGCAGTACCGGAAAGTTTTATCAGTTTATAAGAATTCTGGGATGGAGATCAAAATCTTCGATGGGACTGCTCCCATGGAAAGCATACACGAAGAGATGTGGAACTTTCTGAAGAAATTCCGATACTGATATAGTGAAACGACTTACTGTTTGGATTTTTTCCCTGATCTTTCTGTTGGGAAGCATACAGGATTCGTTTGGGTATAAGATCCTCTATGCAGAACAGTTTTATAAGCTGTTTCATCAACACCTTTACCAGTATCCAGAACGAATTGCGGAAAATATCTCCTACCTCCAAAGCGCCCTGAAAGCGGATTTTGCCAATCCTTTATACGCTCTGGCTAAAATTCCAGACAAGCGTCACTGGGAACGATACAGGTACCTGTTCAAGATGCACGTGAACTTAAAAATCATCGAACAGATTCTCCTCTGGGGCTCCAAGTACCAGAAGATGGTCGCGTATTTCTACAACGCCCCTTGGTGGAGACAGAATCTGGAAAGCTTGGATCAAGCGGAGGTCCTCTTCCGGTCCGCCCTTCCCTATTGGGAAGAAGCAAAAACATGGTCGAAGAAAGCCATTACCCTCTCTTTTCTCCACATGGAGGAGATCCAAGCTTGGGAAGATGAAAATCATCGGATCGAATCGGGGGATTTGAACTACGAGGCCCTGATTCAAGAACATCTTCAACGAGTGGAACGGGTACGAAAGGCCTTCAAGGAAATGGACGCTTCTACCTATTAAGAATCAACGAACGAGAGCGATGCATTTCATAGGATTAACATCGCATCTCCGTAGGAGAAAAATCGATACCGCTTCTGGATAGCGTGTTGATAGGCTTTTTTAATTAAAGAAGTTCCCGCGAAGGCAGTTACCAACACCAGGAGAGTGGAGCCGGGGGTATGAAAGTTGGTAAAGAGGTGATCCACCACCCTGAAAGGGTATCCAGGAGTAATGTATAGTTCCGTGGAACCAGAGCCTGCTCTTACTTCTCCTCCTTGATACGCGGATTCCAGTACCCGAACTGAGGTCGTGCCCACAGCGATGATTTCCCTTTTCTCTTTTCGGGCTTGGTTGATCCTGCTTGCTGCCTCGAGTGAAACTTCATACTCCTCCCGATGCATCTTGTGATTCTCGATGTTTTCTGTTCGGATGGGTTCGAAAGTGCCCAACCCTACGTGGAGAGTAACAAAAACTCGTTCAATGCCTTTTGTTTCCAGGGCTTTTAGAATGGACTCGGTGAAATGGAGCCCTGCCGTAGGGGCTGCAACGGAACCAGTCTGTTGGGCATAGATGGTCTGGTACCGTTCTTCATCGAGGGGTTCCGCTTGACGGTGAATGTAGGGCGGAAGGGGGACCTTCCCATAGGTATCGAAGTACACTTCTTCCAGAGGTTCTTCGAATCGCAAGCATAGGGTTGGGGGATGGGAGGAAAAACCCACCCTTCCCATTTTAAATTCCGGAAAGAGAAAGGTTCTTCCCTCCTTTAAACGCCGAGCATTCGGGGTAAGCACTTCCCACTGTTTTCTATCTTCTGAACGAACAAACAGGAACTCCCGTTCCTTACCCGTGTGTGGATCTATTCCATAGATACGGGCCTTGCGGACTTTGCTGTTGTTGAACACGAGGACTGAATCAGGGGGGAGAAAGGAGGGTAATTCCTGTAATGTACTATCGATGTAATCTCCCCTGGATCGATCTACCACCAATAACCGGCTATCCCCCCGTTCTCTCAATGGATACTGGGCGATCAACTCCTCTGGAAGATCAAAAAAGAATTCCCTGGTTTTCATGATCCGGTCGCTTTAATCCCAAATGTTCGTAGGCTAACGGGGTGGCCATACGACCCCGGGGGGTTCGTTTGAGGAATCCTCGTTGGATCAAGTAGGGTTCGTAAAAGTCTTCCAGTGTGTCGATCCCTTCTCCCACTGAGATGGCTAGTGTTTCAGCTCCTACGGGACCCCCTCCGTAGTGTTCTATGATGACCCGTAGGATCTCCCGGTCGTGACTCTCCAAACCAAAATGGTCGATCTTGAGTCTTTCCAACCCTTCGGATACCACAGGCAAAGTCACCACTCCGGATCCAAGAACCTGGGCGAAATCCCTCATCCTCCGTAGAAGACGGTTGGCAATGCGAGGGGTCCCCCGTGAACACTGGGCAAGAAGCTCGGCAGCCTCCGGATCGATCCGGATCTGCAGAATATCGCTAGAACGGTGTATGATCCGCACTAGTTCCGACACTGTATAGTAGTCGAAGCGGATGGAGATCCCGAAACGAGAGTATAAGGGCCCAGACACAAGACCTGCTTTGGTCGTGGCACCCACTAGAGTAAAGGGAGGTAAGGGGATTCGGATGGAGCGGGCCGATGGGCCTTGGCCGATGACCCAATCGATCTCGTAGTCTTCCATTGCGGTATACAACATTTCTTCCAGAGAGGGTTTCAAGCGGTGAATTTCATCGATGAAGAATACCGAACCAGGAGCGAGAGTGGTAAGAATTCCTGCCAAATCTTTCGGTTTTTCCAGTGCGGGTGCTGAAGTTACCTTGAATTCCGCTCCCATCTCCGATGCCACGATTCCCGCGAGGGTTGTTTTTCCCAGTCCTGGTGGACCGCTTAAAAAAATATGATCGATGGATTCCTTTCGTTCCCGAGCTGCCTGAATGAATACCGCTAGGTTGGACTTTATTTCTTCCTGGCCTTGAAACTCTTCGAGAGTCCGTGGCCTAAGAGAGGATTCCTTTTCATCCTCTTCCTGATCGAACACGCCATCTGTCAACCGTTTCATCCGTTCGTCCCGCTCATCAGCACAATAGCCCTTCGGAAAGCTTCCCTCTCGAGGGATTCCCCACTTAAGCCCTCTTCCCTACATTCCTTCAACGCTCTTCGTAAGGCTTCAGTTGCCCGTGTCGGGTCGAACCCCATTTCCACCAGGGCAATTTGCAACTCCTTTTCTTCCCTTGGGATAGCTTCTTCTTCCAAATTGATCTTCCCTTTCAGCGAAAGGAGTACCTTCTGAGCGGTCTTGGTTCCTAGACCAGGAATCCGGGTTAGAGCTTTTACATCCTCTGATTCCAGGATTCTTAGGAAAGCTTGCACGGTAGTGCCCGAGAGGATCCGCAACGCCTGCCGGGGACCTATACCGTCTACTTTCAACAGGTCCAAGAACAATCGTCTTTCTCCCTCTTCGAGGAATCCATAGAGTTTAAGAACATCTTCACGGTGATGAAGGTAGGTAAACAGTCGAACCTTGCTACCTAACTCGGGAAGGCTGCTTAAGGTATTGAAGGAAACCTCCAGTTCGTATTCGATTCCCTGGTTCTCGAGAAAGACCTTAGTAGCAGCTTTCCCTGTTAGGATCCCCTGAATACTGTTATACACGGATCATTCCCCCCCGGGTATTGGCATGACAAATGGCGGCTGCCAATGCATCAGCAGCATGGTCGGGTTTGGGTATAGTATCCAACCCAAGAAGAATCCGCACTAGTTCCTGCACCTGGTGTTTTTCCGCCTTTCCATGTCCCACAATGGCCTGCTTGATAGCTTGGGGGGGATACGAACCTGTAGTCAAGCCCGCTTGAGCCAATGCCAAAAGAGTAACCCCCCTTGCTTCTGCTACAGGGATCGCGCTAGTGGCATTCTTGGCAAAGTAGAGGGTTTCTACCCCGGCTTCCGTGGGATGGTAGGTTTGAATGAGAGATCGAATATGTTGATAGATAGATTCAAGCCGTTCTCCCAAATCCATCGAAGCAGGAGTGGAAATGACCCCATGACAGATATGAATGTACCTGCCCCCACGCTCCTCAATGATTCCGTATCCCGTTTCCGCTAACCCTGGATCTAAACCAAGGATTCGATTCATTCTTCCATCGAGAAGTCGTCGGGAATATCTAGGTTGGATGAGACGCTCTGTACATCATCGTGGTCATCCAACTGTTCGATCAGTTTGAGGGCTTTGGCAGTTTTCTCTTTGTCCAAGGTAATGTACGCTTCTGGAACTTTTGTGATTTCTGCGGAGGTTTCTTCGAATCCAGCTTTATGGAGGGCGTTCAGCACTTTTTCGAAATCTTCTGGATCCGTCGTTACTTCGATACTGTCATCCGTGGTTACCACGTCCTCTGCGCCCGCATCGATTGCCACTTCGAGAATCTGATCCTCCGTATACTTCGATTTGTCGAAATTGATGATTCCCTTTCGCTTGAACAGGTAGGACACGCAACCTGTTTCACCAAGGCTACCCCCCCCACGATTCAAGATGTATCGGAGATCCGCTGCGGTTCGATTCTTGTTGTCGGTAAGAACATCGATCAGGATGGCAACCCCTCCCGGACCATACGCCTCATACGTCATTTCCGTATACTCTACTCCCCCTAGCTCTCCGGTACCCTTCTTGATAGCCCGATCGATATTGTCCTTTGGCATGTTGGCCGCTTTGGCCTTCAGGATGGCGGTCCGAAGTCTTGGATTGGATTCTGGATCTCCTCCTCCAAGTTTCGCAGCAATACTTATTTCTTTAATCAACTTGGTGAAGATCTGCCCACGTTTTGCATCCTGAGCGCTTTTTTTATGCTTGATACTGGCCCATTTACTATGACCTGACATGTACTCTCCTCTAATATCTTTCCGTTAAGAAAACCATACCATGAGAAAAATCTAGGTGTCAATCAGAGAGGCCAACCACAGCGGATCGGATTAGAATACTGGTCGATTTCATCGAAAATATCGATCAAGACTCGGTTCAACCACCATCTCCCTCTTTCAGTGAGAGTAAAACGAGTTTTGTCCTTTTTAAAAAACCTGCTATTTTTTTGAATTGTGCCTGGTATTACTTCCTCAATGGATACACTGAACATGCGTTGAAAGGAATCCCTCTGAATCCCAAAAACCGTTCTTAACCCCATGAGGAACACCTCTTTCAAAAACACCTTAGGTGAAATTTCTTCCCAATTCTTTGGGATTTCCTCGTTTTGTTGCTCCCCATATTCCTCTATCGCAGCAGTTTCAGTGATCCGCAAGATTTTATTGCCTGCACCTGGCAAGGTTGAGACCGCCGATGGACCGATTCCAAGGTAAGGACGTAGTTCCCAATACCGAAGATTGTGCCTGCACTCCTCGCCGGGAAGGGCAAAATTTGAGATTTCATACTGATAAAATCCATACTCCCTCGCACGGCGGAGCAAATTTCTTCGTATCTTTTCCTCCTGAGAGGCGGAGACGGTTTTCACAATCCCCCTTCGTATCTGTTTTCCATACTTCGTATTCTCTTCCGGGGTTAAGTGATAGAGAGAAATATGATGGGGATGGTATAGAATCGCCTCCTCCAGGTCTTCCAGTGCCCTTTCTACTGTACTTCCTGGAATTCCGTATAAAAGATCTATACTCAACCTTCGGTCCCAATGTTCCCGAATCAAGTTTAACGCCTTCCGGTTGATCTCTTGCGAGCTACTTCGATGAACCATGGGAAAGAAATTGTTTTGAAAGGTTTGAACGCCTAGACTCAACCGATTAATGGGAACTGCTTTAATCACTTGCAAAAACTCTGTGGAAACAGATTCAGGATTGGCCTCGATGGTACTTTCAGTTGGGATATTGGGTAATCGGGCAAAGATTCCTTCTAGAAACTGTCGGAGAATGGGAGGGGGTACAACACTAGGGGTTCCCCCTCCTATGTAGAGAGTTTCGATCAAAGGAGGGCTCAGGATGGAAAGAAACGAATCCAATGAACGTACTTCTTTCTCTAACACCCTTGCCATGAGAGATTCCGAGATTCCCGAAAGGGAAAAAAAATCGCAATAATCGCATTTAGACGTACAGAAAGGAATGTGAAAATAGAGGGAAATTGGAACCGAGCAGGAGCGTAACGGTATGGTTTTTTGATCCATATAAAGTTTGGTTTTAACGGGGGGTTAATGTTTATCACTAGAAAGAGGCCAATACACGAAGAGCACTTTGGAACGGATCTGTTCCCGGCGGACTGCTCCCCAAACCCTGGAATCGAGGGCTACGGATCGATGATCGGATACCACAAAGTACTCATTCTCTCGTAAGAAGATTTCTTCAGACTCCATCCTATACAGCTCTTCTGGAAAATCCTCTGCTGAGAAATGTCCTTTCTCGATCGTGTAGGGACTAAAAGCGAGGGAAAATTCGGATACATAATCCGCAGTATTCTTTGGTTTCACCAGGATCTCCAAGTTCCGGACACGGATCGTATCACCCGGCAATCCTACTACTCGTTTAATTACCCTCGAACGCACCCAATCAATAGGCTTTCGGGTTTCCCAGGTGCTTTGTAAGGAAAAGAATCCTGCAATCCAGCGTATCGCCCCGCCCAATACGGATTCCTCCTCTGCATACGGGGGTGTAAGCACAACCACGTCCCCTCTACGGAGTTGAGAAAAGCCTGGAAGCCGTAGATGGGTAAAGGGAACCGGTGCACCGATGGGTAAAGGGGATGCAAGAATTCTATCCCCTGGTTTGTACGCAGGCATCATGGCAATGGAATCGATCCGATACGTTTGTATAAGGAACGTGTGAATCGTCGTGTACCCTAGTAAAAGGAGTGATAGATACTTGATACCCTTTCTTGCTTTCGCGAGCAATGGATGACGTTCACGGTAAAATTTGTATTCGAACCTTTGCTTTCTCATGTCCTTAATGAATCGGTCCCAACCGATTCAGAGGCCAATACCTGATCATGGCTTGCCCCAACACTTTACGAACTTTTATGGGCCCAAAATATCGACCATCTCGCGAATTGTCCCGGTTATCTCCTAATGGTAAGAGGTACCCTTCGGGTATGTAGTACCCAACATCATGGGTTCTCCATCGCATTCCGTACCGTCGAACATGGGGGTTCATCCCATATAAAGTTTTCGTCCGAATCTCATCGAAGGCAAAGCCGTCCAGGTATTCGGCTTGTTGAACTTGTTGGATGGCATCTACCCAAACAGGATCTAGGGGCAGACGCATGTCTTGATGGGCGATCCCAATCCCTGCCAGCTGCAACTTGCGATACAATTCGGGAGGTATCAGCCGTTTCACCGGATAGTAGATCCGGGAAACTTTTTGGAACTCCTCTTCCGTGTACCAACGATCCTCTCCTGGAGGTAGAATCTCCAGATTGCCCTCTCTCATCCGGATCCGGTCTCCCCCCATACCCACTGCCCGTTTGATCAAGAAATGAGCCTTCGGTCTTCCAGCCTCATCCTTATCGATATCGACAAAGGAAAGGGTCAACATGTAGATCACTCTCTGCAGGATATCGAACACTGGTCCTCGAGAGAGATACGATGGATTCTCGAAAATAATTACATCCCCCCGTTTTGGTGTAGCTAGGCATGGAAGTTTGCCCCAACCGGGTAATAGTTCAGGACCAAAAATCATTTTGTTCACGAAAATTCGATCATTCACTAGAAGGGTATCCATCATAGAGCCGGAGGGGATCTGATAGGCTTGAATCAAGTATTGATTGATCAGTAAGACCATGAAAGCAGCCCATAGGAACGCTTCTACCCAATCTACAACTGGATGCTTCTTTGCCTGGGCTTCTTTTTTCTTTTGGATTCGCAATTTTCGCCGAGACAGATACCATTCGGTGAAGGATAGAAGGCGCTGGAGGAATCGTTCCATAGAATGGCAAGCTATCAAAATTCACGAACATTGACAATAGAGAGAGGGAATCCTATAATGCACCCCCATGCGGAAAGGGAAACCGAAGACTCCCCCCGAAGTAAACCAGGGAGTAAAATTGAAACCTCTCTGGGGGATGCAGCCCACGCTGTACGTTGGATTATTCTATGGAATAGGATTGGGATTGATTCTTTTTTTCATTCTCTTATTTCCTGGCCTGTATCATGGAGGCTCCCAGGTAACAATCCAAACGGTTCCGCAGGGAGCTTCCGTGTACGTGGATGAGGTTCGCATAGGAGTCTCACCCCTAACTACCTTTATAAAAGCAGGGTCTCATACCTTGCAAATACGAAAGACAGGGTTCTTACCTTACACACAATCCATAATAGTGGATAGACGAGTATTAGGAAGCTTGTTCTTTCCCAAAAAAGTAGAGATGCGAGTTTCGTTAAAACTGGACTCTTTCGAGGCCCTTTTCTCTCGGGCGTATGAGGAATTAGCAGCCTGGGTGCTGGCAGAAACCCCTACTCCCATACGTCCGAATCCTCCTATCTTGCGGAATCTTGCTTCGGATCTAACTCGTCTTGGCGAAGGCAGTAGGATTCTATCAAAAGAAGAGTGGAACAAATTTTTCATCCAGTGTCTCCCCCAGATAAACAGTGAGGGAGTGTTTTCGGATTTTTTATCCGCCTTTTCCCTCGTCCAATCCGGCGGCACCGTGTTAACCCATCGATCCCTCCTGGAAATTCTGACTTTTTTTACCTCCCTTCTGGATCGTCACCCAAACGCCTTGCACTGGTTCGAATCCGTGATGCCTCCTTCTATTTCTAATACCTTAAAGAACAATTCCGTCATTTCTCGAAGGCGGGAAGAGCTTTTAAAAGAAAAGAAAGAAAAATCCTATTCCCCTACTCTTCCTCCGAAAAGACAACCGGTTATTCGAATCGGAAGGATGGAGTTCATCCCTATTCCAGAAGGGACTTTTTACATGGGATGGGCGTCTAAAGCAGAATCATCCGCGTCTTCCAATTCTTTCTTCATGCCCTTTCAAGTACGGGTTTCCCCGTTCTATCTTCTCGCCAGCGAAGTAACGGAGGAGGAGTTCTCCCAATTTCTTCTGGAAACTCCTGCGTGGGCTCCTTCCGCACGAGAAACTCTGAAAAAACAAGGATTGGTAGACGATGGGTACCTATCCTCCTGGAAAGATTCCTCCGAACCGCCCCACCCCTCTTACCCGGTTCGGGAAATTTCCTACTTCGCTGCCAAAGCGTACTGTGAGTGGCTCCAGTCAAAACACCCTACGTATCGTTTCGATCTTCCCACTGAGGCAGAGTGGGAATGGGCTGCTTCCCTTAACGCGGAATCGACAACCTATACCTTCCCTTCTGAGCTTAAACCTGTGCACCTCGGTGAAAGAGGAAGATGGGGATTGAGATTCATGATTGGCAATGTATGGGAATGGACAGAAGATTGGTTTGCTCCCGTTCAACACTTCTTTCCCGACGTTTCCCTTTCGAGAGGCGCGGAGAAAATCGTGAAAGGGGGAAGCTATATCAATACCCCTGACACGATCAGCGTATCTACCCGAGGTTCCCAACCTCCCTTCTGGTGTACTCCCTATCTAGGATTCCGAATCAAAGCCACCTCTAAATAGACCTGTATGGAAGCTATCAAAGTTCTGGCAGAAAACAGAAAGGCCCGGTTTCAGTACACCATCGATGAATCCATCGAATGTGGGATCGCCCTGCAGGGAACAGAGGTAAAATCCATTAAAAAAGGCAACTTTTCCTTCTCCGATTCCTACGGGAAGATCAAGGATGGAGAACTCTGGCTTGTTGGTTTTCATATAACCCCTTATGAACAAGGGAACATTCACAACCATATACCCGATCGCGAACGGAAACTACTAGTTCACAAACAGGAAATAAAGCGCCTAGCTCGTAAGGTAGATGAAAAAGGGTACACCCTCGTACCCCTCAAAGTTTACTTGAAGAATGGAAGGGTAAAACTTGAGATGGGGGTATGTAAGGGGAAGAAACTCTCCGATAAGCGGGAAGTGATCAAAGAACGGGATGTACGACGGGAAACAGAACGGGAGTTCAAGATTCGATAGCCCCCTAATTCCGGAAGGCACGGGATCTGTTAGGATTGCCAAGTGCGGTATTTTTCGCTATGTTAATAGTAGAATGTAATGAGGGGGTGCACCGGTT
>Ga0067045_1004051_pt1 | contig 26040 bp, 29 predicted proteins | sample TerdegcTABiofilm_FD_59184 | JGI IMG/M metagenome (GOLD analysis project Ga0067045, IMG submission 59184) | Combined Assembly of (Gp0054472, Gp0054536) Wastewater bioreactor microbial communities from Singapore -Terephthalate degrading... | reverse complement strand
CGGGGCACGCTTGATCCGCGCACCGCTGTCGGACGCGCTGTGCAGGGCCTCCAGGCGCTCGGTCAGCAGCGCCTGGGTGCGCTGGATCAGTTCAGGAGCACCTGGGATTTCCACCAGCGGGTCGTCCTGCAACTGCGCCAGGCCTCGGCGCAGCAAGCCTTCGGCCTCCAGCAGCAGGTCGACTTCATCCAGGTCCAGGGCCAGCAGGTGGGCCTTGTATTCGCGGGCCAGTTGATCGAAGGGGGCCGCCAGTTCGGCGATCGGCACCACACCGGCCACCGAAGCACTGCCCTTGAGGGTGTGCAGCGCACGCTGCAACTCGTCAGTGGCCTGCAACGGCAGGTGTTCGGCGGCCTGCTCGAGAAAACGCTTGAGGCTGTTGAGGTGGGTGTCGGCTTCGTTGCGGAAAATGTCCAGCAACTGCGGGTCGGCGGCGCTGGCGTGCGCCCCGCCCGCCGGCTCGGGCAGCGCAGCGCCCCGGGCCAACGCGTGGGCACGGGCCGCCAGGCGGTCGACATCATCGCGTTGGCGCTGGTGGTTGGCGGCGAATTCCGCCACCAGTTCCGGCAGCAGTTGCAGCGTATCGCGCAGCAGCTCATCGACCTGCGGCCCAGGCTCGACACTGTGTTCGAGCACTCGGTTGAGCAGGTTCTCCACGGCCCAGGCGAGCTCGCCGAGCACCAGCGCACGGACCATGCGCCCACTGCCTTTCAACGTATGAAAGGCCCGGCGCAGTTCGCCCAGGACCGCTGCACTGCCTGGGCTGGCCGACCAGCGCGGCAAGTACTCGCGCAGGATATCCAGGACTTCGGCGGTCTCCTCGAGGAACACCTCGCGCAGCTCGTCATCCACCGGGTCTTCATCGGCCGGCGGTGGTAGCAGGCTGTCGGGGGGACTCATGGCCGGCGGGTTGACGGCCGAAACCGGGCGGGCCAGGACATCCACCAGCGACGGCTGGCCAGCCTGGTCCGCTTCGGCGAACCGACCGTCCTCGGCACTCGACGACGGATTGAACGACGGCAGATGAACCGCGCTGGGCAGGTAGCCCAGTGTCGCCAGACTCTGTTCGGCCACATCCAGCACTTGCTCGCCAAGGGCCTGTGGGTCCTCGCTCAAGCGCTCCAGGTAATACTCGATGCTGGTGATGGCATCGGCCAGGTTGTCCAGGTGCTGCCAATCCGGCGGTGTGCGGTCCGCCAGCAGGTGTTCGCGAATATAGCTATTGCAGGCTTCCAGCAGGCTCGCCGCACGGTGCAGGGGAATCATCGCCAGCGCCCCGCGCACCTGGGTCAGCAAGTCCGGCAGCAACTGCAATGGCTGGCGATCCCAGTGGGCATCGATGTATTCGACGATCATGTCCTTGGCCTGTTGCAGGCACAGCCGGGCTTCCTTGATGACGATCTGGTGGATCTGCGTCAGGTCCGTGGTCGGCAGCCGGCTTTCTTCACGGCGCTCCTCGACGATGCCGACCATGCCCGCCAGGGTCGCCTCGACGTAGAGCAAGGCGCCGGCGACGTCCATCAGGATCGCATCGTTCGGTTCGCGCTGACCCTGGGCCAGGCTCATGACCACGCCCAGCTGGTCGATGATGACCTTGCGTGGCTGGCCAAAACCGAGCACCGCCAGGGTGTCGGCGATTTGTCGCAACGGCGCCAGCAGGCTGTCGAGGTCCGAGGCATGCTGGCGGTCGCTGCGCACGAACAGGTCCAGGCGCTCCTTGACCCGCACCAGCTCCTCGCACAAGGCGGCCAGCACCGAGCGCATGGCGTCACGGTCAGGTCCGGCCAGGCGCGCGCGCTCCGCGTCGAGCAGGGCATTGTCAGGCAAGGCGTCATCCAGCCCGTAGCGATCTTTCATGATTAACATCCGGGCACTGGGGGATTGCGCCTTGGCGATATAAAACAGCAGGCTTTTCAGCAGTTCGGGCGGCGGCGCCTGGTTGATGGCCGGCATGCCGTGCTCAAGCAGGCGCTTGAGTTCCTTGTCGGTTTCCTTGAACAAGCTGCGCAGCGCCGGACTGTTGTCGATACGGCCACCGAGCATGCCCTCGACCAGCGCTGAAGCCACCTGCCACAGCGGGCTCAGGGGCGCGTCGGCACACAGCGTTTCCAGGCGTGCAAAGACCTTGGCCAGGTACCCGAGGTTGGTGCTGTCGTCCTGTTCGCGCAGCAGGCCGACCAGGCCCATCTGCAGCATCTGCCGCAGTTTGCGCAACACATTGGGCAAGTCTGCCGGCTCCAGCAGCGCCAGTTGCGCATCCGTCAGGGGCGGCAGTTCTTGCAGTTGTGGGCTGAACAGGCTGGTTTCCGCGAGCAGGCCCTCGCCTCGGGCGCTGCGCAGGTCATTGATCAGCGGCAGCACTACCAGGGGCAGGTCGCGCCGGGCGCTGAGCACGCGGTCGAGGTAAATCGGCAACTGGCCGAGGGCCTGTTGCAGCAGGCGGATGGCTTCGTCACGATGGGCCACCATGCCGCGCTGCAAGGCCGCCGCCAGTTGCTCCATCTCTTCGGCAAGCAGGGCCGCACCGTAGAACTCGACCATCTGCAGACTGCCATGGACCTGATGGATGCCCGCCAGGCATTGCTCGAGCGCGTGCAGCGCCTGCGGGTCCTCGATCAGGCGATCGAGAGCAAAGTAGGCCTGCTTCAGCGTTTCGGCAATTTCGCCCTTGACCCACTCGAGGGCCACATAGTCGTGCCGATCACCCATAACCACTCCAGTCAAAATTCGTTTGCAGCGTGCCGGGTTCAGTGCTTGTCGGTTCCGCGCTCCGGTACCGCCGGCAAGGTGAAGCCGGACACCGAGCGCCGCAGCTGACTGGCCATTTTCGCCAGGTTGCCAATGCTCTCGGCGGTGGCCGTGGAGCCCGACGAGGTTTGCGTGGTGATCTGCTGGATCACGTTCATGGTCAAGGAAATCTGCCCCGCCGACGACGTCTGTTGCTGCGCCGCATTGGAAATACTCTGGATAAGCGCGGCGAGGGTTTTCGAAACGCCTTCGATTTCTTCCAGGGCGACTCCAGCATCCTGCGCCAGCCGCGCGCCGCGCACCACCTCGGTGGTGGTCTGCTCCATGGAGATGACCGCCTCATTGGTATCGGTCTGGATCGCCCGCACCAGGGTTTCGATCTGTCGGGTGGCGGCGGACGAACGTTCAGCCAGGCGCTGCACCTCGTCGGCCACCACGGCAAACCCACGCCCGGCGTCGCCGGCCATGGAGGCCTGGATCGCCGCGTTGAGGGCCAGGATATTGGTCTGGTCGGCGATGTCGTCGATCAGGCTGACGATATCGCCGATTTCCTGGGACGACTCGCCCAGGCGCTTGATGCGCTTGGCGGTGTCCTGGATCTGTTCACGAATGTTGTCCATGCCGTGAATGGTGTTGTGCACCACCTCGTTGCCCTTGTTGGCGATTTCCACCGAGCGCTCGGCCACGGCCGATGACTCGGCGGCGTTCGCCGACACCTGGTCGATGGACTGGGCCATGTCGTTGATCGAGGCCGATGCTTCGCTGATCTGCTGGGCCTGGTGCTCCGAGGCCTGGGCCAGGTGCATCGCGGTGGCCTGGGTTTCCTGCACGGCGGCGGCGACCTGGCCGGCGGTGAGGTTGATGGTGGCCACCAGGTCGCGCAGTTGGTCGACCGAGTAGTTGATGGAGTCGGCAATGGTCCCGGTGAAGTCTTCCGTCACCGAGGCCGTCACGGTCAGGTCGCCGTCTGCCAGGTCTTCGATTTCGTCGAGCAGGCGCATGATCGCGTTCTGGTTGCGTTCGTTCTTCTCGGCGGTTTCGCGCAACTGGCGGTTGGTTTCACGCACCATCACCAGGCCGATCAGGATGATCGAGGCCAGCGCGAGCAGGCCCAGCACGTAACCGCCGATGGTATCGGTGGAACGCCCGCCCACCAGGTTTTCGAAGCCGTTGGCCAGGTGCGAGGCCTCTTCCAGCAGGGTCTGCGACAGGTTGAAGATATTGCCCGCCGACTCGCGGACCTTGAACAGTTGGGGCGAGGTTTCGAGGATTTCGTCCACCGACCCCGAGACGAACTGGAACAGCTCGGCGATCTCGGTCAAACGGGCGCGGGCATCGCGGTCCTCGACCTGGCTGATCTTGAGCGCCGGATTGCCCTGCAGCATGCCGTTGAGCACCTGGCCGAAGCGCGCCGCGTCCCGGCCAAACACGTCGGCGGCCTGCTGGGCGTTTTCATCGCCGGCCAGCACGGTGTTGACCGCCCCAAGGATGCGCTCGGCCAGCAGCGACTGGCGCTGGGCCATGGCCACCTGAGTGGCTGGCGCGCCGCGCTGCAGCAGGATTTCGACGACTTTTTCGTACTCGACCTGCAACTGCGGCACGGTCTCGGCCAGTGTCGCGGCCACCTGGTGCAGCGACAGCACGGTCTGCTCACTGGAGAGGATCGCGTCGGTGTTTTTCAGCAAACGCTCCCAATCCAGTTGCACGGCGCGCATTTGCGGACGCACCGCCGCCGGAGCTGGCGGCAGGCCGGTGGCGGGGTCGCCTTTCTTCAGGTAGCTCCAGCGCTGCGCAAAGTCATTGCGCGCATCGCTGAGCAGCTTGAACGCCGCGGCTTTGCCGGCAGCCGCTTCGGTGGCGTTCTTGGCAATACGCTGGGACAACACGCGCAATTCACCGGCATGGCCGATGTACTGCTTGTCGTAGGAGGCCTGGGTGTTGAGGTAGGCAAAGTTGGCGAACAACAACACGATGAACACGATCAGCGCGATGAACAGCGCAATGATCTGCGAACGACTGCGCGTTCCATCGCTTGAGGTGCCCGTGTTGACTTTAATCATCGCTCTTCGCCTGTTGACCCACATTGTGAAACCCGTCCGGCGTCCTTGCGCGTGCTGCGCACTCGAACGCAGCCTTTGGCAGCTGCTACAGGTACCCGCCTACACCGCTACATCCATGAAGCGTGGTGACTGCGCCACGGCAAACGGACTGAACACCTGCCAGCGTTGTTCGCGCTCGAACCGGCCCTTGATGAACGTCGCTGCCGGGTCGTCCTGGCTACCCAGCGCTCCCGGTTCGAACCGGGCCTGATCGAAGTGCTGCATGCCCAGCACCTCATCGACCATCAGCCCGACGAACACCTCCTTGTACTCGACCACCAGGACCCGGCGCTGCTTGCGCTGAGCCGACAACTCGGCGCCCAGAAAGCCGCACAGGTCCATCACCGGCAGCAAGCGGCCACGCAGGTTGGCCACCCCCCTGACCCACGGCTTGACCCCCGGCAACTGGGTCAGGCGCGGCTCATGCAGGACTTCGCTGACCTCGCCCATGGGCGCCACGTACCAGTGTTCGCCCAGGCGAAAGCCAATGCCGCTCCAGCCGTGATTGCGGGTGGGCTGGGACGGCAAGTCAGCGGCCAGCAAGCGGCAACGCTGGTCAATCTGCAGCAGCAGTTCAAAGGCGCTCAGCGACTCGGCCATGGCGCGGCCGTCAGCCTGCCAGCACGGCGTTCAGGGTCTTGATCAGGGTGTCTTCGTCCACCGGCTTGGTCAGGTAGTCCTTGGCGCCCTGGCGAGTGCCCCAGACCTTGTCGGTCTCCTGGTCCTTGGTGGTGATGATGATCACCGGAATATGGCCGGTCTCCGGGTCCTTGGTCAGTTGACGGGTCGCCTGGAAGCCGTTGAGGCCGGGCATGACGATGTCCATCAAGACCGCGTCGGGCTTTTCCTGACGGGCCAGCGCCACGCCATCGGCACCGTTCTGCGCCTTCAACACTTCATGGCCGTGCTTTTCCAGCATGCCGGTGAGTTTGTACATTTCGGTCGGCGAGTCATCGACGATCAGAATACGTGCCATGGTCTTCCCCATTCTTGTAGACACCAGGCCGGTTGGCCGGGCATCACTGTGCGTGTCTTACAGCGGCGCATCGGCAGCGAAACCCGGTACATGAGCGCGAATCGCGTTCAACAGTTCTTCCTTGCTGAATGGCTTGGTCAAAAACTGATCGGAACCGACAATCCGCCCCTTGGCCTTGTCGAACAGCCCGTCCTTGGACGACAGCATGATCACGGGCGTGGCTTTGAACGCGCTGTTGTTCTTGATTAAAGCGCAGGTCTGATAACCATCCAGACGCGGCATCATGATGTCGACAAAGATGATCCCCGGATGATTGTCGGCAATCTTGGCCAGCGCATCAAAACCATCGATGGCGGTGATCACCTCGCAGCCCGCATTGCGCAACAAGGTTTCAGCGGTGCGGCGAATGGTCTTCGAATCGTCGATCACCATGACCTTCAGGGCGTTGGAATGCTGTTCCATATCTGCTCTACCATCGCCTGGGCGAATCAGTTTGTCCGTTTGCGGCTGCCCGTTGGCTCGAAACCCTTGATGTTCAAGGGCCAGCGCGACATGCCAGCCTTTTTAGCACAGTCTCCATGTCCAATCTATCGGCCGACCCGCGAGGCGGTTTTTCCTTGACCGGGAACCCACCGGGCGCCACTCTGACGCCACTTTTTCTGGCCTTCGGCTGGTCTTCTGCAGGCGCGGGCTTGCTCGTTCCTAAACCAGACATCCAGCCCTTCAAACTCGAGGAAACACCCATGAGCGTTCGCGTCGGGATTGTCATGGACCCTATCGCCAGCATTTCCTATAAAAAGGATAGTTCGCTGGCCATGCTGCTGGCCGCCCAGGCGCGCGGCTGGGAACTGTTCTATATGGAGCAGAGCGACCTGTACCAGGGCGAAGGTGAGGCGCGCGCGCGCATGCGACCGTTGAAAGTCTTCGCCGACCCGCAGAAATGGTTCGAGCTGCAAGCCGAGACCGACGCGCTGCTGAGCGACCTGGATGTGATCCTGATGCGCAAGGATCCGCCTTTCGACATGGAGTTCGTCTACTCCACCTACCTGCTCGAGCAAGCGGAGCGCGCCGGTGTTCTGGTGGTCAACAAACCCCAGAGCCTGCGCGACTGCAATGAAAAGCTGTTCGCCACCCTGTTCCCCCAGTGCACCCCGCCGACCGTGGTCAGCCGCCGCGCCGACGTGTTGCGCGAGTTCGCCGCCAAACACGGCGATGTGATCCTCAAGCCGCTGGACGGCATGGGCGGCACCTCGATCTTCCGTCATCGCGCGGGCGATCCGAACCTGTCGGTGATCCTCGAGACCCTGACCGCCCTGGGCACCCAGCAGATCATGGGCCAGGCCTACCTGCCGGCAATCAAGGACGGCGACAAGCGCATCCTGATGATCGACGGTGAGCCGGTGGACTACTGCCTGGCGCGCATACCGGCCCAGGGCGAAACCCGCGGCAACCTGGCCGCCGGCGGCCGTGGTGAAGCGCGTCCACTGAGCGACAAGGACCGCTGGATCGCCGCCCAGGTTGGCCCGACCCTGCGGGAAAAAGGCCTGCTGTTCGTCGGCCTCGACGTGATTGGTGAGCACCTGACCGAAATCAACGTCACCAGCCCGACCTGCATTCGCGAGATCGACAATGCCTTTGGCACGAACATCGGCGAAATGCTGATGGCGGCCATCGATCAGAAGCTCAAGGCACGTTGATATAGAACCCCCAAGGGCAGACCAACATTGCGTTATCATGCGCGGCCTGTGCAAAACGCGATGTTGGTTTCCTTGTCATGACCCTGCCGTCCGATCTGCCCCCTGAACTCGCCCACCGCGGCGTGCGCCCGGCCGATCGCCTGGGATTTACCCTGTTCCTGGCGGCGCTGATCCACCTGGCGCTGATCCTCGGCCTGGGTTTTACCTTTGCCGAACCCAAGCAGATCAGTAGGACCCTGGAAATCACCCTCGCCACCTTCAAAAGCGAGACCCAGCCGAAAAAAGCCGATTTCCTGGCCCAGGAAAATCAGCAAGGCAGCGGCACCCTGGATAAAAAGGCGATCCCCAAGACCACTGAGATCGCGCCGTTCCAGGACAACAAGGTGCAAAAGGTCACGCCACCGCCCACGGTCAAGCCCCAGGTACCGGTCGCCGCCCCCAAGGCCGCCGTGACCACCGTGGCGCCAGCACCGAAGAAAGCCGCGACCAAGAAAGAAGAAGTGAAGTCGGCGCCGACCCCCAAGCCGGTGACGCCGACTTTCGACAGCGCCCAGCTGTCCAGCGACATCGCCAGCCTCGAGGCGGAACTGGCCAACGAACAACAGTTGTACGCCAAGCGCCCGCGCATCCACCGCCTGAGCGCGGCCTCGACCATGCGCGACAAGGGGGCCTGGTACAAGGATGCATGGCGCAAGAAGGTCGAGCGCATCGGCAACCTGAACTATCCCGACGAAGCGCGGCGGCAACAGATCTACGGCAATTTGCGCCTGATGGTCTCGATCAACCGCGACGGCTCGCTGTATGAAGTGCTGGTCCTGGAGTCTTCCGGGCAGCCGCTGCTGGACCAGGCCGCCCAACGCATCGTGCGCCTGGCAGCGCCCTTTGCGCCTTTTACTGGCGACCTGGCGGACATCGACCGGCTGGAGATCATCCGCACCTGGAGGTTTGCCCGCGGGGATCGGTTGTCCAGCAATTGAACAGCACCAAACCCTGTGGGAGCGGGCGCCCACAGGGGTCTGAGTTAATCGCGGATATTCAGGGCATTTCCTGCGCATCCCCAGCTTGTCAGTTTGCCCCTCCAACGCCACACTAGCGCACATGAAAAACGTCATCCCCAGCTACCTCAAGCATCACTTCCTGATCGCCATGCCTCATATGGCCGACCCGAACTTTGCGCACACCTTGACCTACATCGTCGAGCACACGGCCAATGGTGCCATGGGGCTGGTGATCAACCGCCCGCAAGACCTGAGCCTGGCGGATATTCTTGAGCAATTGCGCCCCGACGTCGAACCTCCGGTGTTGTGCCAGCACGTGCCGATTTTCACCGGTGGCCCGGTGCAGACCGACCGTGGTTTTGTGCTGCACCCCTCGGGCATGACATTCCAGGCGACCGTTGATCTGGAAGGTGGATTGTCTCTGTCTACCTCCCAGGACGTGCTGTTTGCCATCGCCGACGGCGTGGGCCCGGCCAAGAGCCTGATCGCTCTCGGTTATGCCGGCTGGGAAGCCGGGCAACTGGAAGCCGAACTGGCCGACAACGCCTGGCTGACCTGCCCGTTCGACACCGACATCCTGTTTAACACCAGCAGCGAACTGCGCCTGGACGCGGCGGCCAAGCACCTGGGCGTCAACCTCAGCCTGCTCACCAGCCAGGCGGGGCACGCCTGATGGCCCTGCGTCTGATCCTCGGTTTTGACTACGGCACCAAACAGATCGGCGTGGCCGTTGGCCAGGTGATTACCGGCCAGGCCCGCGAGCTGTGCACCCTCAAGGCGCAAAACGGCATCCCCGACTGGAATCAGGTCGAAGCCCTGATCAAGGAGTGGAAGCCCGACGCGGTGGTGGTTGGCTTGCCGCTGAACATGGACGGCACGCCCAGCGACATGTGCCTGCGCGCGGAGAAATTCGCCCGACGCCTCAATGGCCGCTACAACCTGCCGTTCTATACCCACGATGAACGCCTGACCACCTTCGAGGCCAAAGGCGAACGCCTGGTCCGTGGGGGGCAGAAAGGCAGCTACCGCGACAACCCGGTCGACGCCATCGCCGCCGCCCTGCTGCTGCAAGGCTGGCTCGATGAAAACAGCGCACTGTTCGAATCCTGAAGAGCCGCAGCAAGCGTCTCTCTTAGCTACAACCCGAGCCTCTCCCTGCAAGTCCCGGCTCGGGCCCAAGAAGGAGCAACCATGAGCCTGCCCAATCCCGCCGAACTGATCAGCCAGATGGCGACCCAGCTTGACGCCTACCTGGCCAAACGCGGCATCAGCGAACCGCGCTACATCGGCATTCGTACCGGCGGCGTGTGGGTCGCTCAGGCCCTGCTCGAAGCACTGGGCAGCGACGCGCCACTGGGTACCCTGGACGTTTCCTTCTACCGCGACGACTTCAGCCAGAATGGCCTGCACCCGCAAGTGCGCCCATCGGCCCTGCCCTTCGAGATCGAAGGCCAGCACCTGGTGCTGATTGACGACGTGCTGATGAGCGGGCGGACCATCCGCGCCGCCATGAACGAACTCTTCGACTATGGCCGCCCCGCCAGCGTGACCCTGGTCTGCCTGCTGGACCTGGACGCCGGCGAGCTGCCGATCCGCCCGAACGTGGTCGGCGCAACCCTGTCCCTGGCCGCCCACGAACGGGTCAAGCTGTCCGGTCCGGAACTTGCGCTCGAACTGCAAGACCTCGCCCTTTAATCCGCCCTATTGAGAGTCCCCCTCGCGATGACGCCTCTAGATACCAAGCGCCCGCTGCAGCTCAATGATCAGGGCCAGCTGCGCCACTTCCTCTCCCTCGACGGCCTGCGCCGCGAGCTGTTGACGGAAATCCTCGACACCGCCGACTCGTTCCTCGAAGTCGGCGCCCGGGCGGTGAAAAAAGTCCCGTTGCTGCGCGGCAAGACCGTGTGCAACGTGTTCTTCGAGAACTCCACCCGTACCCGCACCACCTTCGAACTGGCGGCCCAGCGGCTGTCGGCGGACGTCATCACCCTCAATGTGTCCACGTCGTCGGCGAGCAAGGGCGAAACCCTGCTCGACACCCTGCGCAACCTTGAGGCCATGGCGGCCGACATGTTCGTCGTGCGCCACGGCGACTCCGGCGCCGCGCACTTCATTGCCGAGCATGTCTGCCCGCAAGTGGCGATCATCAACGGCGGTGACGGCCGGCATGCCCACCCGACCCAGGGCATGCTCGACATGCTCACCATCCGTCGGCACAAGGGCAGCTTCGAGAACCTTTCGGTGGCCATTGTCGGCGACATCCTGCACTCGCGGGTCGCACGCTCGAACATGCTGGCGCTGAAAACCCTCGGCTGCCCGGACATCCGCGTGATCGCGCCGAAAACCCTGCTGCCGATCGGCATCGAGCAATACGGCGTGAAGGTCTACACCGACATGACTGAAGGCCTGAAGGATGTCGACGTAGTGATCATGCTGCGCCTGCAACGTGAACGCATGACCGGTGGCCTGCTGCCGAGCGAAGGTGAGTTCTATCGCTTGTTCGGCCTGACCACCGCACGCCTGGCCGGCGCCAAGCCGGACTGCATCGTCATGCACCCGGGGCCGATCAACCGCGGGGTGGAGATCGAGTCGGCGGTGGCCGACGGTCCGCACTCGGTGATTCTCAACCAGGTGACCTACGGGATCGCCATTCGTATGGCCGTGTTGTCCATGGCCATGAGCGGGCAGACTGCCCAGCGCCAATTCGAGCAGGAGAACGCCCAGTGAAGCTCAGCATTCTCGGCGCCCGCGTCATCGATCCAAGCAGCGGCCTGGATCAAGTCACCGATATCCACATCGAAGCCTGCAAGATCGTCGCCCTGGGCGCCGCCCCCGCCGGTTTCGTCGCCGCTCAGACCATCGAGGCCCAGGGCCTGGTGGTCGCGCCCGGGCTGGTCGACCTCAACGTCGCGCTGCGCGAACCGGGTTACAGCCGCAAAGGCACGATTGCCAGCGAAACCCGCGCCGCCGCGGCCGGTGGCGTCACCAGCCTGTGCTGTCCGCCCCGTACCAAACCGGTGCTGGACACCTCGGCCGTGGCCGAACTGATCCTCGACCGCGCCCGCGAAGCCGGCAATGCCAAGGTGTTCCCGATCGGCGCCCTGAGCAAGGGCCTGGAGGGCGAGCAACTGGCCGAGCTGATTGCCCTGCGCGACACCGGTTGCGTGGCCTTCGGCAACGGCCTGGACAGCTTCCGCAACACCCGCACCCTGTGCCGGGCCCTGGAATATGCCGCCACCTTTGACCTGACGGTGATCTTCCACTCCCAGGACCATGACCTGGCCGAAGGTGGCCTGGCCCACGAAGGCCCGACCGCCAGCTTCCTCGGCCTGCCGGGGATTCCCGAAACCGCGGAAACCGTGGCCCTGGCCCGAGACCTGCTGCTGGTGGAGCAAACCGGGGTGCGTGCGCACTTCAGCCAGCTCACCAGTGCCCGCGGCGTGGCCCTGATCGCTCAGGCCCAGGCGCGTGGATTGCCGGTGACTGCCGATGTGGCGCTGTATCAGTTGATCCTCACCGACGAGGCGCTGATCGACTTCAACAGCCTGTACCACGTGCAACCGCCACTGCGCACCCGCGCCGACCGCGATGGCCTGCGCGAGGCGGTGAAGTCCGGGGTGGTGCAAGCCATCTCCAGCCATCACCAGCCCCACGAGCGCGACGCCAAGCTGGCACCGTTCGGCGCTACCGAACCCGGCATCAGCAGCGTTGAACTGTTGCTGCCGTTGGCCATGACCCTGGTCGAAGACGGCCTGCTCGACCTGCCGACCCTGCTGGCACGCCTCAGCGCCGGCCCGGCCGAGGCCCTGCGCCTGCCGGCGGGCAAGCTGGCGGTGGGTGCTGCGGCTGACCTGGTGGTGTTCGACCCGGCCGCCTCGACCGTGGCCGGCGAGACCTGGCTGTCGAAGGGCGAAAACTGCCCGTTCCTCGGCCACAGCCTGCCGGGCGTGGTGCGCTACACCCTGGTGGATGGACGGATCAGCCACCAGGCCTGAACCGCGTCGCTCCAATCGCGGGCAGGCGCAGCGCCGCCTGCCCGCGATGCTTTACTGGAAAGCGCCGCGATTCTGCGCGTTGCGCACAGAAACCTGATCGTTCAGGGTCCAGAAGTCATACAACACCCCCAGAAAGAACAACCCGCCCGTCACCAGGTACAGCAAACCGCTGATCCACTTCCCCTGATACATGCGGTGTATACCGAACACGCCAAGGAACGTCAGCAGAATCCAGGCCACGTTGTATTCGATCGGCCCTGCGGTAAAACGTAGGTCCGCTTCACGGTCCATGGCCGGGATCAGGAACAGGTCGATCAGCCAGCCGATGCCCAGCAAACCAAACGTGAAAAACCAGATCGTGCCGGTCACCGGCTTGCCGTAATAGAAGCGGTGTGCCCCGGTAAAACCGAAAATCCACAACAGATAACCGATCACCTTGCTGTGGGTGTCCTGGGGTGAAACATCCTGACGATAGGTGTTCATGTAGTCCCTCATATGCCGCGATAGAAAAATAATTTTGTGACTTGTGTGACTTTTTTATGTCGTGCCGACAAGTGGTTTGTCNGNCNGGCACTTCCCGCAAAGCCTTGTACCACCTGACTTGTGTCCGACAATCAAGCCAATTTGCCGCCGCTTCGCCGGTTTTGAGCCCCGGTTTGAATCGACCAACGGCCCCGAAAAGGACAAAAAAGCTGTTATAAAGTTGCGCGTTCCCAATATAGAGCCTTGCCTAATGCGTCCATTTTTCAAGACATGGCTAACCATTTGCCTATTATTGCCACTGGCCGCCCACGCCACCAATCGTGAGCAACGTCTTCCAAACGTTAATGGTTACACCCCTAAATCTCATGTTTCTGCCGTTACCAGCAAAAACAAACACAGTGTAAAAAGCCCACAACTGAGCAAGGCCAACAGCTCGCTGGTGCCGCCGATGGCCACCAAGCAGAGCAGCGATGTCCTGAGTCGCGCGGTCAATGTGCTCGGTACCCCGTATCGTTGGGGTGGCAGCAGCCCAAGTAAAGGCTTTGATTGCAGCGGCCTGGTGAAATACGCCTTCAATGACGTAGCCGCCGTCGATCTGCCGCGTACCTCCAATGCCATGGCCTCCGGCCACGGGCTGAAAGTCGATCGCAAGGATCTGAAACCCGGCGACCTGATTTTCTTCAAACTCAAGAGCCGCAGGGTCAATCATGTTGCCATCTACCTGGGCAACGACCGCTTCATCCACGCACCACGCCGTGGCAAGTCGGTTTCCATCGACACCCTGAAGAAGCCGTACTGGGATAACCACTACGTGGTTGCCAAGCGGGTTCTGCCAAAAGAGCCGAACACCATGCGGATTGTTCAGCGCTGAGTTGAGCTGAGTCAAAGCAAGATCAACAGATCGCAGCCGGTGGCATTCCCGCCGGCTGCGATTTTTTGCATTTACAGGCCTTCGGCCGAGCGCGCCCGCTCTCGCGCATGCTCACGACTGATCAACCCCCTGCCCAGCAACGACCTCAGGCTCATGTCCAGGGTCTGCATGCCCAGCGCGCCCCCCGTCTGGATCGCCGAATACATCTGCGCCACCTTGTCCTCGCGGATCAGGTTACGGATTGCCGGGGTACCCAGCATGATCTCGTGGGCCGCCACCCGGCCGCCTCCGACCTTCTTCACCAGCGCCTGGGACACCACCGCCTGCAGCGACTCCGAGAGCATCGAGCGGACCATGGCCTTCTCGTCACCGGGAAACACATCCACCACCCGGTCGACGGTTTTCGCCGCCGAACTGGTGTGCAACGTGCCGAACACCAGGTGCCCGGTCTCGGCCGCGGTGAGGGCCAGGCGAATGGTTTCCAGGTCCCGCATCTCCCCCACCAGGATCACGTCCGGGTCCTCGCGCAGGGCCGAACGCAGCGCAGCCGCGAAGCTGTGGCTATCGCGGTGCACTTCGCGCTGATTGATCAGGCATTTGCGCGGCTCGTGGACAAACTCGATCGGGTCTTCAATGGTCAGGATGTGCTGATGCCGGTGGCTGTTGAGGTGATCGATCATGGCCGCCAGAGTGGTCGACTTGCCGGAGCCCGTCGGCCCCGTGACCAGCACCAGGCCCCGTGGCATCTCGGCAATACGACGAAACACATCCCCCAGGCCCAGCGCGTCCAGGCTCGGCACCTTCGACGGGATGATGCGCAATACCGCGCCCGGCCCCCGGTGCTGATGGAAGACATTGACCCGAAAGCGCGCCACGCCCGGCGCCGAGTAGCAGAAGTCGAGTTCCAGCGCCTGCGCGAACGCGGCTTGCTGTGATTCGCTCATGAGCCCGTTGATCAGCGCCGTCACCTGCCGGGCGTCCTGTGGCGGCAGGTTGATCCGCCGCACATCGCCATCGACCCGGATCATCGGTGGCAGTCCGGTGGACAAGTGCAAGTCGCAGGCGCCCTGTTTGACGCTGAAGGCCAGCAGCTCAGTGATATCCATAGCACTCCTCAATTCCAGTAGAATGCCGCGAACCTCAGACTGCCGGCGTCCCTTGAATGTCCACGATAGCAGACAACATCTCCCAGGTAGCGGCACGCATCCGCCGTGCTGAACAGGCCGCGCAACGTGTCGCAGACAGCGTCCAGCTGCTGGCCGTGAGCAAGACCAAACCCGCCGCCGCCGTGCGCGAAGCGTACGCTGCCGGGGTCCGCGACTTTGGCGAAAACTACCTGCAGGAAGCCTTGGGCAAGCAACGGGAATTGACCGACCTGCCCTTGTGTTGGCACTTCATCGGCCCCATTCAATCGAACAAGACGCGAGATATCGCGCAAAACTTCGCTTGGGTGCACTCCGTGGATCGCTTGAAAATCGCACAACGCCTGTCCGAACAACGCCCCGCCGAGCTGCCGGCCCTGAACATCTGCATCCAGGTCAACGTCAGCGGTGAAGCCAGCAAGTCCGGTTGCACCCCGGCCGACCTGCCGGCCCTGGCGGCGGCGATCAGCGCCCTGCCGCACCTGACCTTGCGCGGATTGATGGCGATTCCCGAGCCCACCGACGATCGCGCCGAGCAGGATGCCGCCTTCGCTGCCGTACGCGAGCTGAACAAAAGCCTGCAAGACAGCCTCAACCTGCCGCTCGACACACTGTCCATGGGCATGAGCCACGACCTCGAGTCGGCCATTGCCCAAGGCGCCACCTGGGTCCGGATCGGTACAGCCCTGTTTGGTGCGCGCGACTATCCATAAAAACATGGCCAGCCAAGAACCCTGGCTGGCACTCCACTTTAAAAAGGACCTGACATGAGCAAGACGCGTATTGCCTTTATCGGTGCCGGAAACATGGCCGCCAGCCTGATCGGCGGCCTGCGGGCCAAGGGCCTGGATGCCGCACAGATTCGCGCCAGCGATCCAGGCGCCGAGACCCGTGCGCGGGTGGCCGCAGAGCACGGCATTGAAGTATTCGCCGACAACGCAGACGCCATCGCCGGCGCCGATGTGGTGGTGCTGGCAGTCAAGCCGCAGGCAATGAAAGCCGTCTGCGAGGCGCTGCGCCCGAGCCTGCAACCGCAGCAACTGGTGGTTTCGATTGCCGCTGGCATCACCTGCGCCAGCATGAACAACTGGCTCGGCGCCCAGCCGATCGTGCGCTGCATGCCCAACACGCCGGCCCTGCTGCGCCAGGGCGTGAGCGGCCTGTTCGCGACCGCCCAGGTCACGGCCGAGCAACGCCAGCAAGCACAAGACCTGTTGTCGGCCGTGGGCATCGCCCTGTGGCTGGATCAAGAGCAGCAACTGGATGCCGTCACCGCCGTGTCTGGCAGTGGCCCGGCGTATTTCTTCCTGCTGATCGAAGCCATGACCGCCGCGGGCGAGAAGCTCGGCCTGCCACGGGAAACCGCAGCCCAACTGACCTTGCAAACCGCACTCGGCGCCGCGCACATGGCGGTTGCCAGTGACGTCGACGCCGCTGAACTGCGCCGCCGCGTCACTTCACCTGCCGGCACCACCGAAGCGGCGATCAAGGCCTTCCAGGCCGGCGGTTTCGAAGCCCTGGTGGAACACGCACTGGGTGCCGCTGCACACCGTTCAGCCGAGATGGCTGAGCAACTGGGTCAATAAGGAGCCATACATGATTGGATTGAACACTGCAGCGGTGTACGTGCTGCAAACCCTCGGCAGCCTGTACCTGCTGATCGTACTGCTGCGCTTTGTGCTGCAACTGGTGCGGGCCAACTTCTACAACCCGCTGTGCCAGTTCGCCGTGAAGGCTACCCAACCCCTGCTCAAGCCACTGCGCCGGATCATTCCGAGCGTGTTCGGCCTCGACATGTCGTCGCTGGTCCTGGCAATCCTGGTGCAACTGGCGTTGATGGCCCTGACCCTGCTGCTGACTTACGGCACCACCGGCAACCCACTGCAGCTGCTGATCTGGTCGCTTATCGGGGTCACCGCGCTGTTCCTCAACATCTTCTTCTATGCCCTGATCATCAGTGTGATCCTTTCGTGGGTCGCGCCCGGCAGCCATAACCCAGGTGCCGAGTTGGTCAACCAGATCTGCGAGCCGGCCCTGGCGCCATTCCGCAAGATCCTGCCTAACCTGGGCGGCCTGGACATTTCGCCAATCCTGGCGTTCATGGTGCTCAAGCTGATCGACATGCTGGTGATCAACAACCTTGCCGCCATGACCCAGATGCCGGAAATCCTGCGCCTGCTGATCTGATGAGCTATTACCGCTGGGACGGCGCGGACCTGATCCTCGAATGCCACCTGCAACCGGCGGCCCGCAGCGATGATTTCGCGGGCCTGCACGGTGATCGCCTGAAGATCCGCCTCACCGCCCCACCGGTCGAAGGCAAGGCCAACGCCTACCTGATGGCTTTCCTGGCCAAGGCCTTTGGCGTCTCCAAGAGCCAGGTGAGCCTGCTCAGCGGCGAGCTGAGCAGGCAGAAGCGGGTGCGGATCTGCTCACCACAGAAGCTCCCGGACTTGCCGGATCTGGTGCGACAGCCTGGGTGACCGCGTCATCGTTCATCGCGGGCAAGCCACGCTCCCACATGGGAATGCGCCCCTTGTGGGAGCGTGGCTTGCCCGCGATGGCCGCGCCCCGGTCTGACAGGAAAAATCATCCCCGCCCTTTGCTTGCCGCTGACCACAGCGGTCTTTAGACTTACGCCTCATTTCAACGAGAGCAGGGTCGATGCCAACTGCCTTTCCCGCCGATTCTGTTGGTCTGGTGACGCCCCAAGTGGCGCACTTCAACGAGCCCCTGGCCCTTGCCTGCGGCCGCTCCTTGTCAGCCTATGACCTGATCTACGAAACCTACGGCACGCTGAACGCCACGGCGAGCAACGCCGTGCTGATCTGCCATGCCTTGTCCGGGCACCATCACGCGGCCGGCTTCCACAGCCCCGACGACCGCAAACCCGGTTGGTGGGACAGCTGCATTGGCCCCGGCAAGCCGATCGACACCGACAAATTCTTCGTCGTCAGCCTGAACAACCTCGGCGGCTGCAACGGCTCCACCGGCCCCAGCAGCACCAACCCGGAGACCGGCAAGCCATTCGGCGCCGAGTTCCCGGTGCTGACCGTCGAGGACTGGGTCCACAGCCAGGCCCGCCTGGCCGACCGTATCGGCATCGCGCAGTGGGCCGCCGTGATCGGTGGCAGCCTGGGCGGCATGCAGGCGATGCAATGGAGCATCACCTACCCTGACCGCATCCGCCACTGCCTGGCCATTGCCTCGGCTCCCAAGCTCTCGGCGCAGAACATCGCCTTCAACGAAGTCGCGCGCCAGGCCATCCTCACCGATCCGGAGTTCCATGGCGGTTCGTTCCAGGAAGCCGGGGTGATTCCCAAGCGCGGCCTGATGCTGGCGCGCATGGTCGGGCACATCACTTACCTGTCGGACGACTCGATGGGTGAGAAATTCGGCCGCGGCCTCAAGAGCGAAAAACTCAACTACGATTTCCACAGCGTCGAGTTCCAGGTCGAGAGCTACCTGCGTTATCAGGGTGAAGAGTTCTCCGGGCGGTTCGACGCCAACACCTACCTGCTGATGACCAAGGCACTGGACTACTTCGATCCGGCGGCGAACTTCGACGATAACCTGGCGAAAACCTTCGCCGGTGCCAAAGCCAAATTCTGTGTGATGTCCTTTACCACCGACTGGCGCTTCTCCCCGGCCCGCTCCCGCGAGCTGGTAGATGCCCTGATGGCCGCCAAGAAAGACGTTTGCTACCTGGAGATCGACGCTCCGCAAGGCCACGACGCCTTCCTGATTCCGATCCCGCGCTACCTGCAGGCGTTCAGTAATTACATGAAGCGAATTACGGTGTGAACAAGCCATGAGAGCTGATCTGGAAATCATCCAGGAATGGATCCCCGCCGGCAGCCGCGTGCTCGACCTGGGCTGCGGTGATGGCGAACTGCTGACCTGGCTGCGCGACAACAAGCAAGTCACCGGCTACGGCCTGGAAAACGACCCGGACAACATTGCCGAGTGCGTGGCCAAGGGCATCAACGTCATCGAGCAGGACCTGGACAAGGGCCTGGGCAACTTTGCCAGCAACAGCTTCGACATCGTGGTCATGACCCAGGCCCTGCAGGCCGTGCATTACCCCGACAAGATCCTCGACGAAATGCTGCGGGTCGGTCGCCAGTGCATCATCACCTTCCCCAACTTCGGGCACTGGCGCTGCCGCTGGTACCTGGCGAGCAAGGGCCGGATGCCGGTTTCCGAGTTTCTGCCGTACACCTGGTACAACACGCCGAACATTCACTTCTGCACTTTCGAGGACTTTGAAGCCTTGTGCCGTGAACGTGAAGCCAAGGTCATTGATCGGCTTGCCGTGGATCAACAGCATCGGCATGGGTGGGCCAGTAAGCTATGGCCTAATCTATTAGGTGAGATTGGCATTTACCGTGTCAGCAGTCCTGGCCTGCAGGATCACCAGGTAGCGGTCTAACCCGTTTTTCAAAGGAGTACGATCATGAGTCGTCTAGCTCTGCTTGCCTTAACCGCGTGCCTGAGCGTCAGCGCCATGGCGGCCGACGTCATCAAGGGCGAGCGCCAGGAAACCTTCGGCGATGTGACGGTGCACTACAACACCTTCAACTCGACCTTCATTCAGCCGGACATCGCCAAGGCCGCCGAACTGATCCGCAGCAAGAACCAGGGCGTGATCAACGTCTCGGTGATCCAGGCCGGCCAGCCCATGGTGGCCAGCGTCACCGGCACCGTGAAGGACCTGACCAGCAAGACCGTGCCACTGAACTTCAAGCAAGTCACCGAACAGGGGGCGATCTACTACCTCGCCCAGTACCCGGTGGACCAGCAGGAAGTCCGCACCTTTGAGATCAAGGTGCAGACCGGCGACAAGATCAACACCATCAATTTCAACCAAGAGCTTTTCCCCGGCGAATGATCACCTTCACCCAACTCGTACTGGCCAGCCATAACGCCGGCAAACTCAAGGAACTCCAGGCCATGCTCGGCGAATCGGTGCAACTGCGCTCGATTGGCGAGTTCAGCAGCGTGGAGCCGGAAGAAACCGGTCTGTCGTTCGTCGAAAACGCCATTCTCAAGGCCCGTAATGCCGCCCGTATCTCCGGCTTGCCGGCACTGGCCGACGACTCGGGGCTGGCAGTGGACTTTCTCGGGGGTGCGCCGGGCATTTACTCGGCGCGCTACGCCAACGGCCAGGGTGATGCGGCGAACAACGCCAAGCTGCTCGACGTGCTCAAGGACGTCCCGGCCGCCGAGCGCGGCGCCCAGTTCGTCTGTGTGCTGGCCCTGGTGCGCCACGCCGATGACCCGCTGCCGATTCTCTGCGAAGGGCTGTGGCACGGACGCATCCTGACCCAGGCCAGCGGCGAACACGGCTTTGGCTACGACCCGCTGTTCTGGGTACCGGAGCGTGACTGCTCAAGCGCCGAACTGAGCCCGGCCGACAAGAACCTCATCAGCCACCGCGCCCGCGCAATGGATCTGCTGCGCCAGCGTCTGGGCCTGAAATGACCCACGAACCCTGCGCGTTGCCGCTGATTGTCGGTGGCACCGCGCCATCGCCCCGGGCCGCCCTGCCTACGCTGCCGCCCCTGGCGCTGTACATCCACATTCCGTGGTGTGTGCGCAAATGCCCCTATTGCGACTTCAACTCGCACACCGCCAGCCCCGTGCTGCCGGAAGAAGAGTACGTCGACGCCCTGCTGGCGGACCTTGATCAGGACCTGCACGCGGTCTACGGCCGGGAGCTGAGTTCGATCTTTTTTGGCGGCGGCACCCCGAGCCTGTTCAGCGCCGCGGCCCTGGGCCGCTTGCTCAAGGGTGTGGAACAACGCATCCCGTTCGCCAGCGACATCGAAATCACCCTGGAAGCCAACCCGGGCACCTTCGAGCAGGAGAAGTTCGTCGCCTACCGGGCGCTGGGCGTCAATCGCCTGTCGATCGGCATCCAGAGTTTCCAGCAGGAAAAACTCCAGGCCCTGGGCCGCATCCACAACGGCGACGAAGCCATTCGCGCCGCCGGCATGGCGCGCCAGGCCGGGTTCGACAACTTCAACCTGGACCTGATGCACGGCTTGCCCGATCAGTCCCTGGACGACGCCCTGGACGACCTGCGCCAGGCCATCGCCCTCAAGCCCACCCACCTGTCCTGGTATCAGCTGACACTGGAGCCCAATACGGTGTTCTGGAATCAGCCGCCGACGCTGCCGGAAGACGACACCCTGTGGGACATCCAGGAGGCCGGCCAGGCCCTGCTGGCCGAGCACGGCTACGCCCAGTACGAAGTCTCGGCGTACGCCCAGGCCGGCCGTGCGGCGCGGCACAACCTCAACTACTGGAGCTTCGGCGACTTCATCGGCATTGGCGCCGGCGCCCACGGCAAGCTGAGCCATCCGGACGGGCGCATCGTGCGTACCTGGAAGACGCGCCTGCCCAAGGACTACCTCAACCCGGCCAAGAACTTCAAGGCGGGCGAGAAAGCCCTGAGCAATGACGAACTGCCGTTCGAGTTCCTGATGAATGCCTTGCGCCTGACCGAGGGTGTCGAGGCGCGCCTGTACCCCGAACGCACCGGGCTGAGCCTGGAAAGTCTTGCCGAAGGCCGGCGCGAAGCCGAACAAAGTGGTTTGTTGCAGGTCGAACCGTCACGCCTGGCAGCGACACTGCGTGGACAGCTGTTTCTCAATGACTTGCTGCAGAACTTTCTGAGCTGATTTTCAGAACTAAGGGAAAACGAATGGATTTGGTACTCGACCTGCTCGCCACTGTGTCTCGCTGGAGCCGCAGTAACCTGTCGGAAATTTCCCTGGCATTGGTGGGCTGTTTGCTGGTGCTGTTTGGCGCGGATTTCAAAGGCTGGGTCGAGCAGCGCCTGGGCAACATCGCCGGTGCATTGCGCGTGCCGATGATGGCCCTGCTGTGTGTGATCGGCAGCGGTGCGTCCCTGATCTACGCCACGCCCTGGATCGTCAAGGGCCTGAGCCAGTTCAACAACTACAGCCTGGCGCCGGTGTTGCTGGTGGTGCTGGTGCTGATTGGGGTCGTGGCTGATCGCCGCTAACCCTGCGCCCTATACAAATCCACTATAGGAGCGAGCTTGCTCGCGATGGTCGCAAACGAAAACGCGGGGTATCTGAAGCCCCGCGTTGATGTGTAGTTTTTCGTCGGAACGCCGCCCGGAGCAGGCTCGCTCCTACAACAGCTTCTCGAACTTCAAGTCCCACACGCCATGCCCAAGACGTTCGCCGCGGCGTTCGAACTTGGTGATCGGGCGCTCGGCCGGGCGCGGCACGCACTTGCCGTCTTCGGCCAGGTTGCGGTAACCCGGCGCGACGTTCATTACTTCCAGCATGTATTCGGCGTACGGCTCCCAGTCGGTGGCCATGTGCAGCACACCACCGACCTTCAACTTGCTGCGTACCAGCTCAGCAAAGGATGCCTGGACGATCCGGCGTTTGTGGTGACGGCTCTTGTGCCAAGGGTCCGGGAAAAACAGCATCAGGCGATCCAGGCTGTTGTCCGCCACGCAGCGGTTGAGCACTTCGATCGCATCACAATCGTAGACCCGCAGGTTGGTCAGGCCCTGGGTGAGCACGCCATTGAGCAGCGCCCCCACACCTGGACGGTGCACTTCGACCCCGATGAAGTCCTGGTCCGGCGCAGCCGCGGCCATTTCCAGCAGCGAGTGGCCCATGCCGAAGCCGATTTCCAGCGAGCGCGGGGCCGAGCGGCCGAACACCTGGTCAAAGTCCACCGGCGCGTCGGCCAATGGCAGGACGAACAGCGGCGTGCCCTGCTCCAGGCCCTTTTGCTGGCCTTCGGTCATGCGCCCGGCGCGCATCACAAAACTCTTGATGCGGCGGTGTTGGCGCTCTTCGCCTTCTTCCGTCTGGATAGGCGTGTCGTTCGATTCAGTCATCAATGGCTCTTACTTGATCAGACCATCCAGCGGCGAGGAGGCGCTGGCATAGAGTTTTTTCGGCATACGGCCGGCGAGGTACGCCAGGCGACCTGCCACAATCGCGTGTTTCATGGCTTCAGCCATCTTGATCGGTTGCTGGGCATGGGCGATGGCCGAGTTCATCAGCACCGCCTCGCAGCCCAACTCCATGGCGATGGTGGCGTCGGACGCCGTGCCGACACCGGCATCCACCAGCACAGGCACCTTGGTTTCTTCGAGGATGATCTGCAGGTTGTACGGGTTGCAGATCCCCAGGCCCGAACCGATCAAGCCGGCCAGCGGCATGATGGCGATGCAGCCGATGTCCGCCAGTTGCCGGGCGATGATCGGGTCATCACTGGTGTAGACCATTACGTCGAAGCCTTCCTTGACCAGCGTTTCGGCGGCCTTGAGGGTTTCGATCACGTTGGGGAACAGGGTTTTCTGGTCGGCCAGTACTTCCAGCTTCACCAGATTGTGCCCGCCGAGCAGCTCACGGGCCAGGCGACAGGTGCGCACGGCCTCGATCGCGTCATAGCAACCGGCGGTGTTCGGCAGGAAGGTGTAGCGCTCTGGCGACAGCACATCGAGCAGGTTCGGCTCGCCCTCGTTCTGGCCCAGGTTGGTGCGGCGCACGGCGAAGGTGACGATCTCAGCACCCGAGGCTTCGATGGCCAGGCGGGTTTCTTCCATGTCACGGTACTTGCCGGTACCTACCAGCAAACGCGACTGGTAAGTACGACCGGCCAGGACGAAAGGCTTGTCGCTGCGAACGTTGCTCATCGGAAATCCTCTGGTGGGGTGAGGTTCTTGCACAATGCGGGTGGGCGCGGTTGTCGCGGTGGGCGACTAGCCGCCACCGATGGCGTGTACCACTTCCACCGAGTCGCCCTCGGTGAGGGTGGTGTCAGCGTGCTGGCTGCGCGGGACGATATCCAGGTTGAGCTCGACCGCCACCCGGCGACCGGTCAGGTCCAGTCGGGTCAGCAGGGCCGCAACGGTCTCACCGTCGGGCAGTTCAAAGGATTCGCCGTTCAACTGAATGCGCATGCCGGATGCCGCCATCATTTTTAGGGGCCAGCATTCTAGCCCGATCATGACCTAAAGGTCAGCTACAAGTGTCAGGCGGTTACCTGCAAGCGCCAGGCGGTAATGCCCAGTAGCAACCAGCCCGCGAGGAATGCCAGGCCGCCAAATGGGGTGACGATCCCCAGCTTGCTGATGCCCGTCAGCGTCAGCAGGTACAGGCTGCCGGAAAACAGCAGGATGCCCACGGCAAAACAGACGCCGGCCCAGGTCACCAGGCGACCGGGAATCTGTGTGGCCAGCAGCGCGATACCCAGCAGCGCCAGGGTATGCACCAGCTGGTAGGTGACGCCGGTATGAAAAATCGCCAGGTATTCGCTGCTCAAGCGGCCCTTGAGGCCATGGGCGGCAAATGCGCCCAGGGCGACGCCGGTAAAACCGAAAAAAGCGGCCAGCATCAAAAAGCCACGCAGCATGAGGAACTCCAGTCAGATTCATTGGGCAGGGTCTGTATAATGGCCCGCTCGACGGGTTCGGCCAAGCCATCTCTATGCTGCCAATATTTGTGCGCCGCTTCATGAAAACCCTGCTCTGGTTTGCCGGCGGCAGCATCGTGCTGGTCCTGCTGTTGCGTTTTATCCCGCCACCGGGGACCGCACTGATGGTCGAGCGCAAGATCGAATCCTGGTTCGATGGCGAGCCCATCGACTTGCAGCGCGACTGGCAGTCCTGGGACAACATCAGCGACGACCTGAAAGTCGCGGTGATGGCCGGCGAAGACCAGAAGTTCCCCGAGCACTGGGGTTTTGACTTCGGCGCGATCCAGGCCGCGCTGGCCCACAACGAACGCGGCGGCTCGATCCGTGGCGCCAGTACGCTGAGCCAGCAAGTGGCGAAGAACCTGTTCCTCTGGTCCGGCCGCAGTTGGCTGCGCAAAGGCCTGGAAGCCTGGTTTACGGCACTGATCGAAGTGTTCTGGCCCAAGCAGCGGATTCTCGAGGTGTACCTCAACAGCGTGGAGTGGGATGCCGGCGTATTTGGCGCCGAGGCCGCAGCGCGCCATCACTTCGGCGTCAGCGCCCGCTCACTGAGCCGCCAGCAGGCCAGCCTGCTGGCGGCCGTGCTGCCGAATCCGCGGGTATATAGCGCCAGCCATCCGAGCGCCTACGTGGCCCGGCGTGCGGGTTGGATTCGCCAGCAGATGAGCCAGTTGGGCGGCGACAGCTACCTGATCGGTCTCAACGATTCGCGTCGGGCGCCTTGGGCGCAATAGCCGAACACATTCTTCCAGACACAGCCCCCCACAAGGGCCAAGGTGAATCTGGAAAATGGGCACAAACAAAAAACCCCCGATCGATGATCGGGGGTTTTTGCATTGCGCCGCAGGTTAGGCGGCGATCGACAACTTGAGCTTGTTCATCGCGCTCTTCTCAAGCTGACGGATCCGCTCGGCCGACACGTTGTACTTCTGCGCCAGGTCGTGCAGCGTGGCTTTTTCTTCTGCCAGCCAACGCTGGTAGAGGATGTCACGGCTGCGGTCGTCCAGCACATCCAGCGCCTCGTGCAGGTTGCTGGTGGAGTTGTCGCTCCAGTCTGCATCCTCCAGTTGACGGGCCGGGTCGTACCGGTGGTCTTCCAGGTAGTTGGCTGGCGACTGGAAAGCGCTGTCGTCGTCCGCTTCGGCGGCCGGGTCGAAGGCCATGTCATGGCCGGTCAGGCGGCTTTCCATCTCGCGCACTTCCCGCGGCTCTACACCGAGGCTTTCAGCCACGCGATGGACTTCTTCGTTGTTCAGCCACGCCAGGCGTTTTTTCTGGCTGCGCAGGTTGAAGAACAGCTTGCGCTGGGCCTTGGTGGTCGCCACTTTGACGATGCGCCAGTTGCGCAGGATGAATTCGTGGATTTCCGCCTTGATCCAGTGCACGGCAAAGGACACCAGGCGCACACCCATTTCCGGGTTGAAGCGCTTGACCGCTTTCATCAGGCCAACGTTGCCTTCCTGGATCAGGTCAGCCTGGGCCAGGCCGTAGCCGCTATAGCTACGGGCGATATGTACGACAAAACGCAGGTGGGCGAGCACCATCTGCCGAGCC
>Ga0067045_1003515_pt1 | contig 26064 bp, 13 predicted proteins | sample TerdegcTABiofilm_FD_59184 | JGI IMG/M metagenome (GOLD analysis project Ga0067045, IMG submission 59184) | Combined Assembly of (Gp0054472, Gp0054536) Wastewater bioreactor microbial communities from Singapore -Terephthalate degrading... | reverse complement strand
AGACCCAAGTCCCAAGACCCAAGTCCCAAGACCCAAGTCCCAAGACCCAAGTCCCAAGACCCAAGTCCCAAGTCCCAAGTCCCAAGTCCCAAGACCCAAGACCCAAGTCCCAAGACCCAAGACCCAAGACCCAAGACCCAAGTCCAAAGACCCAAGTCCGCTACTGATGTTCCGTCCGGGCGATGATCTCCTCCTGCATCGCCGGGGTGAGATTGACGAAGAACTCGCTGAACCCGGCCACGCGGACCACGAGGTCGCGGTACTGGTCGGGGTCGCGCTGGGCGGCCCGGAGGACAGCGGTATCGACGACGTTGATCTGAAGTTCCTGGCCACCCTTCAGGAAGTAGACGTTGAGCATGGCCCGGAGCTTGTCGCGCTGCGACTTCTCAGCGATCAGCCCGGCGTGGAAACGGATGTTGACCTGGTATCCGCACTGCCAGCTCTTGGGGGCGTTGAGCCGGCAGACGGAATTGAGGACCGCGGTAGGCCCGTTCCGCTCGCAGCCGGCGGAAGCGGCCACGGAACTGGCCAACGGGGCGCCGGCCCGGCGCCCGTCGGGCGTGGCCGGGGTGCGTTGCCCGGCCGTTACCGCCGCGGAACGGACCACGTGGCAGTTGCCGAACTTGCTTCCGTCGCGGGGATCGTGGCAGATTTCTTTCATCGGCCCATCACGGAGCCGCTCGACGAGCCGGACGACCTCCTCGACGCGAGGGTCGTCGTTGCCGTGCTTCGGCGCGGCCAGCAGCTTCGCCCGGAGTTGCTCGTGGCCCTGGAAATCGGCCTTGCAGGCGGCCGCCACGTCGTCGAGCGTCGCCTCGCGCTTCTGGTACACGACTTCCCGAACTGCCGCGATGCAATCAACCGCGTTGGCAAACGCGATCCCGCCGCAGGAGAGGATGTTGTACTTGGTCCCCTGGCTCATGTCGCGGGCGTTCTCGACGCAGCCGTGGAAGAAGCAGGACGTGAGCGGAGTCTGCCCCCACGCCATCTGGGCTTTGAGGAGATTCATCTCGAACGCATACGACCGTTCCAGGGCGCGGCGGAGGTAGGCCCCGACCGCCTCGGCGAATGCCTCGAAGGTCTGCAACTCAGCGGGCGGTGGAGCGACCTTGTTCCACTTCCACTGGGCGCGGTAACCCTTGCCGCCGGTGAGCGCGGCCTCCACCGCGTCGAGGTATCCGGCGTTGGCCCCGGGATTGAAGTACATCTGGCCCGGCACGGCCAGCTCGTTGCACCCGGCCGGGACGTAGTTGAAGGCGTCGTCGCGCGCAAGGCCCAGGCCCATGAGCCCTTCCGGCACGGCCTTGTCGTTCCACATCAGGGGAAAGCAGGTGCTCCGCACCAGGCGCGAGAGGGCGAAATCGAAGAACGCCTGGTCGATGGCCGGGTGCCAGCGGAGCCACACCAGCGGCTCCGGCAGTGCGAGGTTCGTGGCCCCTTCGAGGAAGAGCCGGCTCAAGCGGTTCGTCTGATCGCGCCCGTCGGCCGTGGAGCCGCCCACACAAAGCCCCTGGGTCAGATGGTGCTCCGGGCCCCAGAACGTGTTGTCGTACATCTTGAGGACGAAGTTCTCGATCAGGCCGATCGCCGCGGCGTCGTCCAGGCGTCCCGCCTTCTTATCCGCTTCGTAGAACCGCAGCAGCAACTGGTCCAGGCGGTCCGGAGTGCACGAGTAGCCGTGCCCTTCGACGTGGATCGCCTGGTGCGCAAACCAGACGAGTTGCAGGGCCTCGCGGAATGTGTCGGGCGGCTGGAGGGCGATCTTCCCGGCGATCCGCGACATCTCGCGGAGGTCGGTGGCGCGGGCGGCGTTCGGGCACCGCCGGGCCTCGGCCGAGAGGAACTCGCCGTAGCGGGCGATCCACTCCGAGAGGCCCAACAGCGACTGTTCTGCGGCGGTGAGGAATGCCAGCTTGTCCGAGTCGCTCTCGCTTCGCTCCCGCTGTTGCACCTTCCGGAGCACGCCGCCCAGTCCCGCTTGCAGCAGCTCGCCATAACTCGGGCTGAGGTGCCCCTGGTTGGAGAGGAATTTGTAGTGAGCCACCTGCGGCAACTCGTCGGCGCTTTGGACGGGCTTCTGGCCGAGGATCTGGGTGCGGTGAAGCCCCCATAGGTTGCGGTTCTTCCAGTAGTCGCGGATCTCGTCCGGCACCTGGCCGGCAAGGTAGCCGGCCCGATTCGGGTTCTCGCCCGTGTAGATGCCGTTCTCCGCGATGCCCAACTCGACCATCACCGGCATGGCGCCCGGCCGCTCGGTCAGCGCGCCGGCCAGCCGGTCGTGTTCGCGGAGATAGAGGGGAACGGTCTGGAAGTACTCCCGCAGCGCCGCGGCCTTGCGGACGACCCACGGCCGGCCTTCGGTTGCCTGGAAGACCTTGGTGAAGGTCCGGGCGCGGTGGAGGGCCACCGTGACGGGCGAGCCGACGATGTCGCGACGCAAGTCGGCCACGTCGGCCCGGGGCGTGCTGACTCGGGACGCCCACGCCGCGATCCCGCCCCACCGCGAAATCGCGGCCGCCCCCAAAACGCCTCCGGTGGTCCGGAGAAAACTCCGTCGTGCGATTCTGAGGCCTCGGCTCATCGGCAGTCCATCCTTCTCCCAGGCATTCTAACCGAGGCCGCCCATGCCTCCAACAGCCGTGCGGCGGAAGGATCGAGATCCCGCATGCCCGAGGAGGCTTCGTCCGAGCCTGAGAGGAGCATCCGCCTTGGGAAATAGGCTTCTCGGCCGTTTCCGCCGGCAGAGGCGGAATAATCGGCCCCCCGGGGTTCGGTCTCGTTGTATGGTTGGGGTGAGGGTTGGAGCGACCCGGTGGGACGGCGCTTCGCTTGTCCCACCCTACAGAAACACGACACTGGAAGGCAATAACGACGATGGGGTTCTTGCGCCATCGGGATCGCGGGTTGCGGCTTTGCCGGGTTCTGCTCGTCGCAGCGTGCTTCGGCGGCGCAACGGCCAGGGGATCCGAGTCTGCCGGGCAGTCACCTTGCGCCAAGCCGGGGCAATCGCCACGCGCCGCCGGCGTCCTGATCGACGCCGTCCACGCCAACGAGTTTTCGACGATCGGGCTGAAGCCCGGGGTCTATGCGTACCATCATCTCTGCGGATCGCGCATCGGGTTCGAGTACCTTGAGTCCCGAGGCGTCCGCTGCGACCGGATGACGGAGGGCCGGCTCGACGCCGATCGCCTCGCACGCTTCCGATTGCTGTTCCTCAACCTGGTGTCGGCCGAGCGGCCGCCGTTCTTGGTTTCCGAGATCGTCGCGATCAAGGCGTTCGTCCTGGGCGGCGGGTCGCTCCTGGTCGTCACCGACCACACCAACGCCTACTTCCACGCCCACGTGCTGAAGCCGCTCTTCACGGAACTCGACATCACGGCGCTGACCGACGGCGTATGTGAGGAGCCCCCTCACACCCTCGGAAATGGCAACGGCTGGATTACGGTGACGCGGTTCAAGCCGCACCCGATCACTTCGGGCCTGGAGCGTCTCGGAATCCAGAGCGGCGGCCCAGTCGACCCGCGGTTCGCCGTGGCCCTGTCGAGCGAGTGGTCCTGGGCCGACGCCTGGCGCACCGGGATCTACGGCGGAGAGAATGCGCCAGGGTTCACAGGCAATTTTGCCCGTGATCCGGGCGAGAGGCCGGGGCCGCTCGGCGTAGTGGCGGCCAAGACGTTCGGTTCCGGACGGATCGTGATCGTCGGCGATCAGAACCTGATCAGCGACACGTTCATCAACTACGCCGACAATTATCGGCTCTGGCTCAACGCCATGGCATGGCTGCTCGACGACGAGAAGCTCTGCCAGCCCGGGCCCTACGAAATGTGGCGCCATCCGCGGGTCTTGATGCTGGAGCCCGCCGACCGGCCCTCCTTCGGCGTCTCGGACCTCGCCGGGTGCTACAACGCCTGGGTCTTCGTGAGCCGGTACTACTGGGCCTTTGCCCGCGACCGGCTTTCGCCGCCGGGCGACTTGATCGTCGTGGCCTACAACGACTGCCCGATCCCGGCGCAGACGGCCGCGGCCCTCGCCGCCCATCTGCGGCGAGGCAAGAACGTGCTGCTCCTCAACGCCGAGGAGGCCACGCTCTTCGACGAGCCGGGCATCGTGGCCCGGGTGCTCCGCGCGGCAGGTGTGAAGGAGCCCAAGAGGGTCGAGCGGCCGGGGAAGCTCGTCCTGGAACTCCCGGGCGCGGGCGCCCTCCACGTCCTGGGGCCCGACCGCGTGCTTGACAACGGCACCCTGGCCCCGCCCACGCGCCCCCCGACTCCCGCCGAAGAATCGCGAAACCAATCGCTCCTCGACGCCGTGCGCGAAGCCCTCGGCGGACCCGAGAAGTCGTAACGCGGCCGAGCCGCAATCAAGACTTCCGAAGTCTTGGAGACTTCGGAAGTCTGCGCAACCTGCATGGATTCCTGCGGATAACGGTATAGGGTGGCATGCCGTCACTCGGCGCAGCCGAGGGTCGGCATGGAACTCGCCTTGCTGCTTCCCTATTCCGAGCGACGTGTCCCGCCTTCAAGGCACGCCCCCCGGGCCGCCGTCACTCGACCTTGAGCAACCGGCAATCGAACACGCCGCCAGCCATCTTGCCGGGGAGCCCCTGGAACCGGACGGTGATCTTGGCCTTGCCCCGGGTCATTTCGGCGGGGATGCGGTAGACTTCGTCGTAGAAGTCGTCGGGCCGGTTGTGGTTGAGCTTCTGCGTGGCGAGCTTCTTGCCGTCGACGAGGATGTCGAACTCGCGAGCCCCGGAGTCGCTTCCCCAGTAGCAACAGACGAGGTCCGCCGGCCGGCCTTCGGTGACTTTCATCTCGTAAGAGAACCAGCCGCCTGCGACGGCGTGACGCCACTGCCGCTCGGCGAAGTCGCCCGCCCCAGTCTTCTCGCCGGCCATGGCGTGGGCCTTTTCCGAGGTCTCGTCGCCAATCACGACGCGGTCGACGGTCCGAGCATCGAAGGCCTTCCGGCGGGCCTCCTCAGCTTGAATCTCGGCCAGTCTTGCCCGCCACTGGGTCTCGTCGAGCACGTCCCAGTAGACGATATAGGGTCTCTTGTACTCCTTGTAGAGCGGAACGAGTGTCAAGTCCCGCCCCGCCTGGGCGCCCGTCACGTGGAAGACTTCGGGCGACGTGACAAACGTGAGCGGCTTGCCCGCGACCGGCCGGATATGGGAGACAATCCCGCTCGACGCCGGCACGCTGGAAGCGTGCCCCACGGTCACGATGGCCGGCACCGGCCGGCCCGGCTCGACGGGAGCGCACAGCACCAGCGGGCCGTAGAGAATCGCCACCTTCTTCGGATTGTCGCGGAACGCCTCGGTGCGGAGGCTCATCGGCATGCGCACGTCGATGGTGTCGCCGTTCTGCCAGGTGCGGCGCAACGCGACGTAGCTCCCGGGCCGGCTGGAGATCGCCTGCGCCTGGCCGTTCACCTTCACCTCGATCCCTTGCACCGCCCAGTAGGGATGGCGGACCTGGATCGCCAGTTCCACAGGCTTCTCGCAAGTGAGGGTGAGCCGGGTGGAATCCTCCTCGGGATACCGGGTCTGCTGGCGCAGGCGGAGCCCCCGCTCCGTCCAGGTGAGTTCCGATGCGATGAAGAGGTTCACCCATAGGGTCTCATTGCCCGAGTGAAAGTAGATGCTGTCGCCATACTTGGCGTGGTTCTCCATGCCCGTGCCCGTGCAGCACCAGAACGAATCGGTCGGCGTGCCGAAGGTCTTCGCAACCCCGGTTTTCAACGGGAGATAGTAGAGCACCATTCCCGTTTCCGGGTCCTGCGAGGCGAGGATATGGTTGACCAGGGCCCGCTCGTAGTAGTCGGCGTACTCGGCCTTGGGGTCCCAGCCGAAGATCCGCCGTGTGATCTTGAGCATGTTGTAGGTGTTGCAGGTCTCGGTGGTCTTGTTGCCGAGATACCTGGAGAGGTGTTCCTTGGGGGAGAAATGCTCGTCGTCGCTGTTGCCGCCGGTCACATAGGACCGCTCCTTGGTCACGACGTCCCAGAAGAACGTGGCCACGGTGCGGAGGTTCTCTTGTCCGGTCAACTCGTACTGTCGGCCGGCCCCGAGGATCTTCGGGAACTGGGTGTTTGCGTGCAGCCCGGTCAGACGGTCCTCACGGCGTGAGAGCGGATCGAGCACCGCATGATGGTTGAACCGCCGGGCGAGCTTGAGGTACTTCTCCTCGCCGGTCAGGGCGTAGACCTCGGCCAACACGTCGTTCATCCCGCCGTGCTCGTTGCCGAGCATTTTTTCCATCTGCTCGTCGCTGAGCTTGTCGCACCGCGATTTGACCCAGTCGCACGCCTTGGTGACGACCTCGAGGGCCTGCCGGTTGCCGCACAGGACGGCCATATCGACCAGGCCGGCGTAGATCTTGTGGATCGTGTACCACGGGGCCCAGACCCGCTTGCCCATCTCGACGCGGTCGATGAATTCCTCGGGAAACGCGCTCAAGTAGCCGCTGCCCATCTTGGCCTGGCACTCGGCCAGGCCGGCCACGACCCGGTCGGCCTTGGCCTTAAGAACCTCGTCGCCGGTGCTCGCGTACATCAAGGCGCAGGCCGAGAGGAAATGGCCCACGCTGTGGCCGCGGACCTCGCACTTGGGCTCCTCCCATCCACCCAACGGCTTGGCCGAGGACGTCAGGCCCGCGTTCACGCGGAAATCGTGCAGCAGCCGATCCACGTCCAGGCTGAGCAGATACTTGCGGTCCAGGTCCATGGCGTGCTTGAACGGGCCGTCGAGGAGCCGCACCTGCTTCAGGCCGAACGGCTCGGCCCGGATCGGCACCTTGGGCGCAACCGCCGCGAGGGTTGACGCAGTGAGGAAGACGGACAACATCGTCGCCATCAGACCGTCGATCGCGTGGCGGATGAGGCCGTCGCCGCGCCGGTGGGGCCTTTCTCTAGCCCAGGCGTTCACGCCTGGGTCGCGTTGCCGATGCCGGGAACTTCGAGCCCCTTTCAGGGGCTTCGAGGGATCGCCTCGTCTCCGTCGTGTTTCGTTCCAGCCGCCAACGAAGCCCCTGAAAGGGGCTGAGTATGCCCCTATTGCCCTCCTGACCCAGGCGTGAACGCCTGGGCTAGGGAAAAACACGCCGGCTATGCTCGTCCGACTCATGGTGGGGCCTCATTCCAGGGTTGTGACGCCTAGGGTTTCGTCTTCACTCGGAGAATGCTGATCGAATGCGCCGGAAACGTGTGGCGGAACGTCGGGCCGGCGACGGCGATCGGGCGCGTCACCGGGGCGACCTTCGTGGGCTCCTCCAGGGAGTTCTCGTCGGTCGGGCTGGCCGACGTGAGGACCGTGAGGGAGCCCGTGGCTTCCATCGGACCGATGCCTTGAAGCTTGACGTCCGTCGTCTGATCCGCGGATGCCACGTTTACGACCTTGAGGATGATCTCGCCTGCGCTCGGCGAGGGTCTCCCGACCCCGCCGTCTGCTTGACCGGAGTTCTCCTGACGCTTCCGGAGACCTTCGGTCGCTCGATGTGCGGGGTCAGGAGACCCGCGCACAGCGAGGCTGGCGGAGGCATAGAGCGACTTGACCGACGGGCTGGTGATGTCGTGGATCCGCTTGCCGTCGAGGTAACACCGGATGTTGCCCCCTTGGAGCTCGATGCGGATGTCGTACCAGCGGCCGGTCTCAATCCGGCCCGGCACCGGGTTGCTGACGGTCCCGCCAAGCTCGATGGCGTGCCTCACGTTGCCCCACCCGCCGAGGTTCCACCAGGCCTTCTCATGGTCGTTCCGGACGCGGAACAGGATGAGAAACCCTTCGGCCCCGCCGAGCTTCCGTGCCTTGAGGGAATAGGTGTAATCGTCCCAGGACTTGTCGCCGGCCACGGCGCGGACATTGTCGGCCAGGCTGTTCTGACGCAGCACGCCGCCTTCTGTCTTCCAGTCGCCGGAGAGGAGCCGCCAGCCCTTGGTCCCGTCGGCGAAGTCGCAGGCCAGCAGGGTCTTGCCGCCGCGAGTGACGCGGATGTCCTTGAACTCGGCCTGCGTGTGCCACGTGCCGACGCCGATCGCGCCCCTGGCGGCGCTTTCCTTGACCGCCGGGCAGGCGACCACCAACGGGAGCACCACGTCGCCGCGGCTCTCGGCGAACATCTTCTGCGCGTAGTACGACGGAATGCCGTAGACCCGGGAGCTGTCGAAAACGATGAGGTCCGGGTTCCACGAACGGTGGTTCGCGTTCACCAGCAGGGGCGCGTAGCTCGACATGACGACCACGTCGGAATTCCGCTCCATGCCGGTCATGAAGGCCGCTTCGCCCAACGCGCCTTTCAGGTTGCCCTTGCCGCAGTCCTGGGTCACGGCGTATTCGCCGACGTAGATCTTCGGACCGTTGCGGGGATACTTGTCATAGCGATCCGACTGCACCATGAAGAACTCGGGATTGGAGTAGTAGTGCTCGTCGACGATGTCGGCGGGCCGCTTCTCGGTCGGCACGTCGGCGACGAGTTGGATTTCGGGGTAGCGTTTCTTGATCGCGTCGTAGAACAACGGATAACGCTCCTGATAGGCCGGCCCCCCGTTCTCGTTGCCGATCTCCATATATTTCAGTCCAAACGGCTTGGGATGGCCGGCCTTGGCCCGCACGGCTCCCCATCGACTCGTCACCGGGCCGTTGGCGTACTCGATGGCGTCCAGGGCGTCCTGGACCCACTGGTGCATCTTGTCCATGGGCACGTTCTCGCGGTGCGACATGCCCACGTTGATCACGAACAATGGCTCGGCCCCGAGGTCTTCGCACATCACAAGGTACTCGTGAAAGCCCAGGCCGTGGGTGGCAAAATACTTCCAGAGGTTCCAGAGTGGGACTCGCTCGGACGGGTCGCCGATGGTGAGTTTCCAGCGGTAGGCGAACTTCATCTCGTCGCCCTCGACCCAGCACCCGCCCGGAAAACGCACGAACGCGGGCCGCAGCCCGGCGAGCATCTCGGCCAGGTCAGGCCGCAGCCCGTGGCCTTTCCATGTCTTCTCGGGCAACAGCGACACCATGTCGAGCCACACCGTGCCCGGTTGCTCGACGTTCAGCACGAGCTTCGCCTGCGGGTCGGTTGCACAGGCCTTGAGATCGAGCGAAAAACTCTTCCAGTCGGCGGTCAGGCCGTCGATCGTCCCCTCGGCGAGCGTCGCGCCCGACTTGCTCCGGATGGCCACCGCGATCGGGCCGCGGAAGCCGTCGGCCGCCCGGGCCGAGAGCGACAGGCGATACGAGTCGCCCTTCACCACAGCCATGCCCCAGTAGCCCTCGTTCACCAGGCTCGCCTTGCCGTCGGCGACCGCGAGCTTGAGGCTGCGTCGATTGACCGGGTTGAGCGGCTTGGTGTCGTCGACGGCGATCTGCGCCTTGGCGGAACCGGTGGTCACGAGCGTCCAGTGCTCCGGCTTCTCCGAGTCCTCGAACGAGCGGTTCCGCACCAGCTCGGGATAGAGGCCGCCGTCGGCCGAGAGATTGATGTCCTCAAAGAAAATACCCCAGAGCATCGGACTGATCCGCGGTCCCGGCCTCGCGGCATCGACCGTGAGCGTGGCCGTAGCCTCCGCCGCCAGCACGGCCGAGGCCGCGTGGAACAGCAGCACCGAGAGGGCGAGGAGAATCCTCTGTCGCAGAAGTCGCATGGCAGGCTCCCTTGTCGATGGCCGTAATCTCATACGAACCGTAGGGGCACCGGAGCCGTAGGGTGGGACAAGCGAAGCGCAGTCCCACCAACGCACCGCAAAAAGCCCCGGTGGGACTGCGCTTCGCTTGTCCCACCCTACGCCTACTTCTTCGCGGGCCGGTAGATTCCCAACTCGCGGATCGCCGGTGAATTGCCGTAATAGCCGGTGATCTTCAGCTCGACGCTCGTGCACGTCACTTCATCGAGGCAAACCACCAGGAAATTGTTGTCGTATTGGGCGTTCTCGACCTTCTTGACAGCCTTGCCGTCGCAGAGGATCTCGAAATCCTTCGGGGCATAACTGTGGTGCTCGTAGCCCAGGATGCTGATCGCGGCGATCTTCTCGGGCCGCTTGAACGTGACCACCAGGCGGTAGAGCTTCTTGCCGTCAGCCTCGTCCCAATAGGTGGCCGGGTCGCCGTCGATCGCGGCCTGATCGTCGCCGGCGCCGCCGTCCTTCTCGATGTCGTCGGGGCTCGTGGCCGTGCCTTGCGGGGCGATGTTGACCATGCCGTTCAGGACGACCATGAGCCCCTCGGCCATCTGACGCGCGGCAGGCGACTTGCACACGTCGAGGACCTTCTGGAGTGCGGCTGCGGCCGCGTCGGCATTTGTCACGCGCACGTGCTTGGCGATCTTCACCACCGCCGTGGCCGCCTCGACCTCCAATTCCCGGTCCGAGAGGCACTGGACGGCCAGATCCATGGCCGCCGCGTGCTTCACCTCGCCCAAGGCGGCCAGGGCCAACTTCTTCTCCTCGGCCCGGGCGGCCAAGGCCATCGCCTCGGCCAGCAGCTTGACCGCCTGCCCCGGCGGCAACTTGGCCGCCGGGCCCGCCAGGCGGATCACTCCCCGAAGTGCGAGGATCTTGTGCGTCGGGTTCTTGTCGGAGCGTGCGATGGCCAGGAGATCGGGCGCGGCGGCCGCGTCGGGCCACTGGGCCAGGCCGCGAATCGCCGCGTCGTTCACCGCGGCCTCGCGGTCGTTCGCCGCAGTGCGAAGTGCCTCGAGCGCCTTGGCACTCGGAATTCTCGCCAGCACGCGGAGCAGGACGCAGCGGACCGGCAGCGACGGGCCCGGCAGGGCTGCCAGCACCGTCCCCGCGACCGCGTCCTTATCGCCCGCACGCCGGCAGGTCTCGACGATCGCCTTCTCCGCCCCCGCCCGCTGCGGGTCGGTCTTGGACTCGACCACGACCTTCACCAGCGCCGGCACGGCACTTGGGTCCGCAAGGACCGCCAAAGCGTTGAGCGATTCGGCCTGCACCGGACTGTCGTCGCCCATGGCGGCTTTGAGCAACGTGGGAACGGCGGCGACAGCCCCCCGGGCGGCCAGGGCCTGCATCGCCGCGATCCGCTCCGCCGGCTTGCCTTGCTCGGCAGCCGCGATCAAGGCAGGGTCCACCTCTTGGTCGCGGAGTTCCTGGAGGCTCTTCCGGGCCGCGGCCTGAGCCTCGCCCTCGTCACGGGCGGCCGCGCTCAGCAGCAGCCCCACGCTCGAAACGCTGCCGAGCCGGCCCAGGGCACCCAGGGCCGCCACGCGCACAGCCGGGTCGCCTTTCTCGGCAGCCTTGAGGACAGCCGGCAAAGCCGCCTTGTCGGCGACGAGGCTGAGGACCATGGCCTGCGTGTCGGCCGGCATCGACGGGAGGCTCGTCAGCACGGCGCTGAGGGGCTCGGCACTGCCAAGTTCGCAGAGAAACTTCGCCGCAGCGGCCCGGAGTCTCGGCTCGTCGCACTTGAGGGCGGCTGTGAGCACGGACGCGGCCTTTGCCTTGTCGCACAGGACGATGCCACGCAACGCGGCGATCTTGATGACAAGATCGTTCGACTCGGCGAACGCGGCGTTGTAAGCCGCGAGGGCCTCCGCGGCCTTCCCCTCGGCCGCGATCCGTTCGGCGCACAGGAGCAGGGCGTGCCAACGGTATCGCTTCAGGCTCTCAGGCACCTTGACCGCCTGGACGGCCCGCAGGGCATCGCTCCCGCCGATGTGCCCCAGGGCGAACAAGGCCGCTTCCGCGACCACGGGGTCCTTGCTGGCCGCCAACGGGGCCAGGAGCGGGACGGCCTGGCGGTCGCCCCGCACCCCGATGGTCTGGGCCACACCGGCCAACAGATCGCCTTGCAGCGTGCCGAGCGCAGCGCGAAGGGCCGCATCGATCTTCGCGCCCGGGATGCTCTGGAAGGCAATCCGGGCCTCGTTGGCCAGATCTTTGTCGGCCAGGAGCGGGGCGAGGGCCTCCACCGACCGCTCCGACCCGGCCTGGCGGAGTTGCCGGCAGACCCAGGCCTTGGCGTCCCGGGTCGCTTCCGGCGAATGGAGGATGGAAAGCAGTCTGCCTTCAATCGTCTTGAGTTCCTCCGGCCTGGCCGCACGGATCCGGGCCTCGACCGCCGTGACCGCGGTCCGCGGTTGGCCGAACTGGTAGTGGACGGCTTCCTGATAGGGGTCCGGCGCCTGCTGGCCCCGTGCGACCGCGGCGACGGCAAGCACCGCGACCGCGGCGACCACGAAGAATCGAACGTCGCGAGTCATGTCGTCTTCTCCCGTTGAAGTTCTCGTTCCCACGCTCCGAGTTCTCGTTCCCACGCCTCGTTCCCACGCTCTGCGTGGGAACGCACTTCCGCGACGCTCTGCGTCGCGTGCAAAACGGCGGGCAAGCCCGCCCGCTAAACACGAACTCTGGAACCCAATCCCCAATCCCCAATCCCCAATCCCTAGTCCCTTCCTACAAGTGCCATGGGCTTCGCATGGCCCGGGTCAGCAGTTGCGACGCCCCGGGATCGTCGAGGATTTCTTCCTTGACCGGGTCCCATCGGATCTTGCGGCCGGTGAGGATGGCGATCATGCTGAGCTGCGTGATGTTGTCGGACAGGACGGCCACCTCGACCGGGGCGACGGTTTGCCGCCGGGTCCGCACGCAGTCGAGGTAGTTCCCCATGTGGCTGGGGCTGTTGTAGAGACGCGCTTCGTTCGGGCCGATCTTCTCTTGCAGGAGCGACGTGGGCTCCGCCCGGAGCCCGCCGCGGCTGATCGACAGGCGTCCCTTGTCGCCGACGATTGTGGCGCAGTCGCCGCCGGGCGTGAAGTGAAACGAAACGCCGCTGGCGAACCTGCCGTGGATGTCCCAGTCATAGGGGGCGTCGAAGAGGCCGGTGCCGAACTTCCCGGTCCCTTCATATTCGATCGGGACTGCACCGCCATCGTCGCCCAGGGCCCAGACCATGTCGGTCAACGGGTGGGCGCCCCAGCCGCCGATGAAGCCATGGGCGTTGTCGAGTACCCAATAGGTGCCCCAGCACGTGCAGCGGTCCTTGGTGTAGGGGCTCCACGGGGCCGGGCCGAGCCAGAGGTCGTAGTCGAACCCCTTGGGCACCGGGATTGGTTCCATCGACCCGCCCTCAAACCCGTAGCTCGGAGCCGTCACTTCCACCGACTGGATCTTGCCCAGGCGGCCGTTGCGGACCAGCTCGCAGCCGAAGCGGATGTGGGCCATCGAGCGCTGCTGCGTGCCGTACTGGAAAACGCGGCCGTAGCGGTTCGCCTCGCGACGCATCGCCGCGTTCTGCTCGACGCTCAGCCCGAGCGGCTTCTCCACGTACACATCCTTACCCGACCGCACGGCCATCAAGGCGGCGGGCACGTGCCAGTGGTCGCTCGTGCCGACGGTCACGGCGTCGATGTCGTCCCGGGCGAGCAGATCGCGGAGGTCGCGGTAGGGCGTGCAGACGTTGCCGCCGTACCGCTGGTTGAGCGTCGCGGCGCGTTGCTCGCGTCGATCCTCGAACGGGTCGCACACGGCGACGATCTTGGTGTTGGGGCACCCGGCGGCCTCGAGCATGATGCCCGTGCCGCGTCCGCCCACTCCGATCGAGCCGACGGCCACGTCCTTGCTGGGGGCATTCTTGCCCAACACGGAAGCCGGCACGATGGCCGGCAAGGAAATCGCCGCGCCCGCTGCGGTCGCACGCCGAAGGAAGCCACGGCGCGTCAGGTTTCGATCCATGGACGTCTCCTCCGCAAATCGAGAAACCACTGGGACGTAGTGTAGCCGCCGCGCCGGGCCGTCTCAAGTATTCGGCGCGAGCCCGCTCGCTCCCACGCCCCGCGTCCTCAGTCCTCGTTCCCACGCTCTGCGCGGGAACGCGAGCCCCGCCGCTCCGCGGCGCATCCCCCAGTCCGGACGACGCCGTCCGGTTCCACAAGTCGCGACCGACACATCCCCAACCGCCTTCCCCGCATCGCCGGCCGCAGGATGTTCCCCCCCACTCTCATCTGTCCTCGAACGGTCTTTCCGCCGTCCTCCACCACTCCACTCCTCCATTCTTAAGCCCCCCCTCTGCCCATCGTGGTTTCCTAAGAATCCCTCTTCCGGTTCTGGGTGCGAAAACCACTTTGGAGTGCGGCGACTTGTCGCCGCGTTCCTTTGGCTGACAAGATGTTACGACGGTCGAACGCGGCGACAGGTCGCCGCACTCCAAAGGCGCATCTGCCGCGTTTCGCGTCCAAAGCCGGAACAACCCTAAGAACTTTGCCGAGTGAGTCCCTCGGGCCTCTTGACATTCCCCGCCTGCGACCACTAGAATAATCGCCGGAAGGGTGGTCTTTTGCCTCCTCTGTGTCAGGCCCTTTCGATAAGCGTGGCTTCCCTTCCCGGGATTCATTGATCCTTGTACCGCTTATTTGAGGAGGTGGGGCCATGCCGTACGAGAACCGGATTCCCGACAAGACCCTTTTGGCCAAGGTGAATCAACGGTTGTCACAGTGTGGAACGGGGTCGAACGTGCACGTGAACGTGACGATACGGAACGGCACGGTGACCCTGTCGGGCATGCTGGACTTCGACTACCAGCGCCGACCTATTCTGCGCGCCGCGCAGGGCGTGCAGGGAGTGCGACTGGTCATCGATCAGCTCCGAGTGAAACCCCCGATGCACTGGGGCCATCAGCAGAGCGGCCACGGCGCGCACGCTCCGCATTGACCCAGCGAGAATCCGAGCCTCGTTCCCACGCTCCGCGTGGGAACGAGAGGATTCAAGAGTGTGCTGCTAAGAACTTCTTCACCCGCGGGATGACCTCTTCGGGGGCGTCTTCCATGAGGTAGTGGCCGGCGTCGGCAAGCCGGTGGACCTCGGCGTCGGGGAGCGACTCGAGGAACCGGTCGAGAAACTCCGGGGTGAAGACCCAGTCGCGCATTCCCCAGATCAGGCAGACCGGCGCGCTGCGAAACTGCGGCAGGGCCGCTTCGAGGGCCGTCAAGGTCGCCCGGCTCGGATGGGTAGAACGCAAGGGAATGTCCATCACGAAGCGGTAGACCGCCTCCCGGCTCCGCCAGGAGTCATAGGGAGCGAGATAACCTGCCCGCACCGCCGGGGTCATCCGCTCGGGCCGCTCGACGGTCACGCGCAGGGCGGCCCGGACGAACAGGTTCAAGCCCTGCACGCCCAGCCGGCCGATGCCCGGGATATGGCATAGCCGGATCAGGGGCGGACACCGCTGCAAGAGGAATGCCGCCGTGTTCATCAGGACGAATCGGGAGAAACGCGACGGCGCCGCCGCGGCGGCCCCCATGCCGATCGCCCCGCCCCAATCGTGCGCGATCAAGCTGACCCGTTCCAGGCCGAGTTGTTCGACGAGCTGCACGATGTCGTCGATCCGCTGGGCGAGGTGGTAGGAGTATTCCCGCGGGCCCGGCTTGTCGGAGAGTCCGCAGCCGATATGGTCGGGCACGATCAGGCGGTACTGGCCGCGCAAGGCAAGGACCATCTCACGCCACATGAACGACCAGGTCGGGTTGCCGTGTAGGAGGAGCAGCACAGGTCCCGTGCCCTCATCCAGGTAGTGCAGCCCCTGCCCGCGAATCGTCGCCCGGTGCGACTCGAAGGGATAGAGCGACCGCCAGTCATGCGGCGCGAGAGGAGAGTCCGACGGGGCATCGTTCATCAGGCCGGCCTTCAGGATAAACTCGGAATCGGGGAAAGTATGAAATGCGGCAACACTTCCGCCGTATGAAGTCGCAGGAAGAGGAGAAGGGAAAAGGGAAAATCCTGGAAAAAGGGAAAAGAAGAGGAGAGGGTTTCCGTTCAGAATTGTGTGATCAGGGCACGGTTTCTTGCCTTTTCCATTTTTCCAGGATTTTCCCTTTTCCCTTCCCCTATTCGCACCTCATTCCGCTGAACACTTACGAAATGCGGAGTGCCGGAACCTGCCACGGGAGGATTCCGCCCCCGAGCTTATCCGGACGTAGGGCTGGCTTCAACCGCCCCCTCTTTGGAACCGCCGCCGAACGGAGGGGGTCTGGAACGGCAGGATAGAACGCCCTTGCCGGCAATGCGAAAAGAAAGGGCGGTACGGCGGATGCCGGACGTGACGAATCGCCGGTCGGGTGGCGCCGCCTGTTCCGGCTGTTCCGGCCAGCCTGGCGCGGTCGCGCACTGACACAACGGTTTTGCTCAACGCAACGGGAATTCCGTCCGATCCGAGCCAGGGACGGACCGTTTCGTTCCTGACGCTTTCCAGACGGACTTGGAAAGGCTCGCATGAAGGACTACCCCCTGAAGGCGCTGCTTTGGACGGCGGCGACGCTGACCGCCCTCACGACCGTCGGCATGCTCTGGACCAGCGAGCGCTTGCCGGAGAACGACGTCTACGACACACGCCTCACCTGCACGCTGGAGCGACCGTACAATCGCCGCGAACCGGTGGTCCGCCTGCCTGTCCTCGGCGACGAGTCCTGGCTCGGCGGCCGGTGGACGTCTGCAACGGAGCCACGTCCGGTCGCCGACGACGCCGTCCGGCTCAAGGTGTGCGATCCGACCCGGGGCCCGGCAGTCTCTTCCGGAGGGCGGCCGTTGCCCTCGCCCGTCCGGAGTCTTCCCCAAGCCGACGACCTCCCCGAGGACTGGGATACGTCCCCGGCCCTTCCTTCCCCGGACTTCGCCGACCGGGCCGCCGTACCTGACGTCCCGTCGGCTGGCGAGCCCCGGCCCGATGCTCAAACGCCCGCCGGCGAGGATGTCCCGGCCGAGCTTGAAGTCCCCGGCAAGCCGCTCCCTCTCGCGCCCGCGGACTCGGCGGAGGCGGCCCCTTTGCCGCTGCAGCGCATGTCTTCGCCGGGCGCTGGCTCACCCACGACGAACAACCACAATACGCCCATGCCGGGAACGAGGGAGGAGGAATCGCTGCCGTCCGGACCGCCGGCCTCGTCGCAGGCCGCGACTTTGCCTGACCCGCCGCTGTCGGCCTCGGAGGCGACCGCGCCGCTGCGTCCCATTCCGGCCGTGAAGAGGCAGCGGTCGCAGGCCATCGAGCTGGCGGCCCGCGAGGCGGACCTGCATACCCAAAAGGCGTTCGACCTGGCGTCGCGCGGGGCGAGGTTCGCGTCGCGTGCGGAGTTCATCCGGGCCCTCCGGCTCGTGGCTCAATCGCTCGATACGGAGAACCAGGTGGCCTGCCACAGCAACGCCCTCGCACGCGGCCTGCTCGCCATGCGGGAAGCCCAGGACTTCCTCCCCACCGGCTCCCGGCTGGAAGCCGATCTCGACATGCCCGGCCTGGTGGCCGGCCATCGCACGCCGGCTTTGAAGGACGTCGAGGCGAACGCCGTCACGGCCCAGACGGCGCTCCACTCGTATTTCACCTACGCGCAACAACAACTCGCCGTCGCAGCCGGGGCGGAGTTTGCCGGCTCGATTGCGTACCATGGGCTGGGGAAGCTGCACGCCGCCGTGGCGAGCCGTCCCGACGAGTCCATCCGGGCCGCGCAGCCGAAGTCGATGGCGTTCTTCCAGGCGGCCCTGCTGGTCAGCCCGCAGAACTACATGGCGTCGAACGATCTCGGCGTCCTGCTGGCCCGCGCCAGCCGCTACGAAGACGCTCGGGTCGCGTTGGAGCACAGCGTGTCGATCCGCTCCACCTCCGCGGCATGGCACAATCTGGCCACCGTGTATCAGCGTTTGGGGCAGCCGGTCCTGGCCCAGAACGCCTATCGGGTCGCTGAGAGAGCGAGACAAGCGGAGGCTTCGCGGCGGGGACGCGTCGGCGGCGGGCGGAGCGTCCAATGGGTGGACGCCAATCGCTTCGCCGAGACGTATAGCCCTCCGGACGTCCAACTCAAGCCGGCCCAACCCGCGTCGCCGCCGGCCCGGCCCAGCGGCACGGCCGCCCTGGATCCGCCGGCCATCCGGCTCTGCCAGGCGTTGGAGCCCGCCGGGCCGTCGATGTTCGAGTCGCCGGGCATGTCGTGGTTCACCGGCGGCGGAAGCAACTGGGAAGCCGACCGGGCCGCCTTCTGGCAAGGGTATGCCCAAGGGGAGTACGTCGCCCGCGCCCGGGCCGCCCACGTCGCCGAGTATCGCCTCCGGCCCGACGATCAACTCGACATGATCTACCGCGTCACCCGCGAAGAAACCTCGCATCCCTACAAGCTCAACGTGGGTGACGAGATCCGGGTCGAGTCGCTCACCGACCCGACCCTCAACCGCGACCTGCTCATCCAACCCGACGGCACGATCACCGTGCAACTCCTCGGCCAGGTCCACGCCACCGGCAAGACCGTCACGCAGCTCTGCAAGGACCTGGACGAAGCGTACCTTAAGTTCTACAAAGTCCCGGCCGTCTGCGTCACGCCGTTGAAGGTGAACACGAAGCTGGAGGACCTCCGGGCCACGGTCGACCGCAGGGCGGGCATCGGCGGGCAGAGCCAATTGGTCCGGGTCACGCCGGAAGGTTCGATCTCCCTGCCGGCCATCGGGACCGTCCCTGCCCAGGGGTTCACACTTCAGGAACTCCAGCAGGAACTGAACGAGCGCTACCGCGAACAGATCGAAGGCATGGAGGTGATCCCCGTGCTGGCCCAGCGGGCGCCGCGCTACGTGTACGTGCTGGGCGAGGTCCGCAACCCCGGCCGCTTCGAGTTGGTGGCCCCGACCACGGTGATCCAAGCGGTCAGCCTGGCGGGCGGGTGGAACGTCGGCTCGAACCTCCGCCAGGTCGTGGTCTTTCGCCGCGACGACAACTGGCAACTCCTCGCCACGATGGTCAATATCCAGGCCCCTCTCTACGGCCGCGACTGCAATCCCTGCGGCGAAATCTGGCTCTCCGACTCCGACATCGTCATCGTGCCCAAGGGAAAAATCCTCGTCGCCGACGAGTTCGTCGAGCTGGTCTTCACCCGCGGCATCTACGGCGTCTTCCCCCTGGTGTCGACCATCAGTTTCGCCAAGCTCAGCACGCTCTGAGGCTCCGCGTCAGCGCCAGTTGGCCGATTCCATCTTACAACTTGGATCGACACCCGGGTCGAATGGACCGACACCCGGGCTCGTCCCCTCTCTGGGGGAGTGTGCCGCAAGTCTTTTCAGAGAAAGCCATTAGATTCGTCGCGACGTCGATGCGAACGCCGGGCACGCCATTTGCATGGAAGAAGACTGCTTCCAGCCTCCGAGGCGATCTCCCTTGCGCGCTGAAGGAGGGGGATGCACTGGGAGAACCCAACGTGGAAGGCCGTTGCGGAGAACGTAAGGACATGGGCATTTCGCGGCGAGAATTCAACCGGCTCTGGCCGGTCGCGCTGGCGCCGGCGGTGTGGCTGGCGGGCGGGTCGGAAGGCAGTGGGGCCGACAAACCGGCTGCCGCGCCCNCCGCTCCGTCGGCCCCTGCGCTTCTTCAAACGACCATCGACCGGGCGATCCGGTTCCTCGCGTCGCGGCAGTCCCCCGAAGGCGCGGTCAGCCCGCAGCTTGGTATCGGTCCGACTGCGCTGGCCACGCTCGGGCTGTTGCGCTCGGGCCGGTCGGTCGACGATCCCCAAGTGGCCAAGGGGCTGAAGTATCTCGAGGAGTACACCCAGGAGAGTGGCGGGATCCATATACCTGGCGGGCGGATCCCGATGTACGAATCGTGCGTCGCCACGGTCTGTTTGCAGGAGGCCAACCGCGACGGCCGGTACGACAAGATCCTCAAGCAGGCCGACGGGTTTGTCCGCGCCGGGCAGTGGGACGAGAGCCGGGGAACCGAGAAGTCCGACGTCTCTTATGGCGGTGTCGGCTACGGCGGCAAGTCGCGGCCCGACCTGTCGAACACCGCCTTCTTCGTCGATGCCCTGAAGGCGTGCGGCGCCGGGGCCGACGACAAGGCCCTCCAGAAGGCCCTCGTCTTCGTCTCGCGGTGCCAGAACCTCGAAAGCGAGCACAACACCACGCAGTTCGCCGCCAAAATCAACGACGGCGGCTTCTACTACACCTGCGCGATGGGCCGACAGGACGACGGGGAGGAGTCGGCCGCGGGCGGCCTGCGGAGCTACGGCTCGATGACCTACTCGGGCCTCAAGAGCATGATCTACGCCGGGCTCACCAAGGACGACCCGCGCGTTAAGGCCGCCGTCGACTGGATTCGCAAGCACTACGACCTCGAGAGTAATCCGGGCAGGGGCGATGCGGGACTCTTCTACTACTACGTCACGTTTGCGAAGGCCCTGGACGCCCTCGGCGTCGACGAGTTTGAAGACGCCCAAGGGAAGAAGCACGATTGGCGACGCGAACTGACCGAGACGCTCGCCCGCCGCCAGCAGGCTGACGGCTCCTGGGTCAACAAGAACACGCTCTGGATGGAAGGCGACCCGAACCTGGCGACGGCATTCGCGTTGCTCGCGCTCTCCTATTGCCGGCCGGCCTCCGGGAAGGCTGCCCAGCCTCGGTAGCCCACAGTCCGCACCCTCGTGAGGCAGGTCGCTGGCAGGTTGGTGTGCATCGGCAGGCCGGCGGCCTGCCCCACGCAGCTAGCGCTCTGCACAACCAAGGGCGGGTGCGCCGCTCGGGTCCGGGGCGGCGGCCGGCGTCTCTGGCTTGATGCGACGCAGGAGCCGTGAGACCAATCGAAGCTGCCCCAGGTCGTCGAACAGCGAGTAGGCCACGGGGGTGGCAACGAGCGTGAGCAGAAGCGAGAGGGTCTGCCCGCCGACGATCACGCCGCTGATCGCCTTGTTGATCGAGGCCCCTTCGGCGTTGGAGATGAGCGTCGGGATCATGCCGGCCACGAAGGCCACGGTGGTCATCAGGATCGGGCGGAGCCGGTCGCGGTTGGCGGCCACGATCGCCTCGAACCGCGGCATGCCCGCCTCCCGAAGCTGGTTCGTGTGGTCGATCTGCAAGATGGAGTTCTTCTTCACCACCGCAAAAAGCACCAGGATGCCCAGAAGGGAGAAGATGTTGATCGACTGCTGGAAGAGCAGCAGCGACAACAGCGCGAACGGCAACGTAAACGGCAGCGACAGCAGAATCGTGAGTGGGTGGAGCCACGACTCGAACTGTGCGGCGATGCACAGGTAGACGAAGACAAACGCCAGGACAAACGCCAGGAAGAAGGCCCGAAATGCCTTGGCCATCTCCTTCGACCGGCCCAGAAGTCCGGTCTTGTATTCCGGACCCATGTTCAGGCCCGCGGTCGCCTCGTCGAGCTTGTCCAGGAGGGTCTGCTGCGACGTGCCGGGAGTCATATTCGCGTTGATCGTCACCTGGCGGGTGCGGCTGAGGCGGTTGATCTGGGCCGGGCCGGTCCCTTTCTGGAATTGGACCACGTCGGCCAGGGGCACGGTGCCGAACTTGCTCGACGGGACCGTGATCATCTTGAGCTCGTCGAGGTGGTTGCGCACGTCGGCGATCGCACGGACGTGGACCTCGTATTGCTCCCCCTTGTCGTTGTAGTCCGAGACCTTCTCGCCCGCCACCAGCAGGCGCAGCGTGTTGGCAATGTCGGCGATCGAGACCCCGAGTTCCGCGGCCTTGGGCCGGTCGACCGCGATGCCGTACTGCGGCTTGCCCGACGAGATCGATGAATCGACGTCGACCGCGCCGGGCACCTTCTTCAACTCCTCCATGACGGCCCGGGCATACTGCTCCAACTTGTTGATGTCCGGGCCGCCGATCATGTACTGGACGTCGGCGCTGGTCATCCCGCCGCCGGAGATGAGCGATACCGGGCTGACGCTGATCCGCAGCTTGTCGCCGGCGAACTTTGGAAGGACGTTCTTGCGCACGAAGTCCATCATGGCGAGCTGATCGTAATCGCGGTCCGCGATGTTCACCAGCCGCACGTAGATGGTGCCCTGGTAGGGGTTGCGCTGTTCCGTGTCGGCCACGCTGGCGACGGTGTAGCGCACGCCGTCGAGTTGCCGGATGTCGCGGGCGATGCGGGCGACGAGGACCCGGGTCGCCTCCAGCGAGGTCCCTTCCGGGGCCTGGAGGCTCAACTCGAACTCCGAGGAATCGTCGTCGGGGATGAAGTTCTTGGGGAGGACGTTGAAGAGGATGGGCAGGGTGGCCATGCACCCGAACACCGCCAGGACCACGACCCACCGCTGCCGCAGGCAGAACCGCAAGAGCGCCAAGTAGGCGCCTTCGAGGATCCGGTAGAACACCTGCCCCTTCGACCCGGAGCCGCCGCCGTGCGAAGCCCCATGGCCACCGGGGGCGACGCCGTCCTCTTTCGCCTTCTTGAACCACCGCGCGGCCAGCATCGGCGTGAGCGTGAAGCTCACCAGCATGCTCACGAGGATGGTGGCCGCCATCGTGATTCCGAACGACTTGAGGAACCGGCCCACGATCCCCTCCATCATCGCGATCGGCAGGAACACGGCGATGAGCGAAAGGGTGATGGCCATCACGGCCAGGCCGATCTCGCTGGTCGCGGCCAGCGCGGCCTCGTAGGGCGTGTATTTCTTCTCCTCGATGAACCGGAAGATGTTCTCCATGACCACGATCGCGTCGTCGATCACGATGCCCACGGAGAGCGTCAGGGCCAACAGCGTCAGGCTGTTGAGCGTGAACCCCATGTACTGGACGATCGCAAACGCGGCGATGATCGAGGTGGGGATCGAGAGGGCCGCAATCACGGTGGCGCGGACGTTGGCCAGGAAGAAGAACACCACGATGGCTGCCAGACCGCCGCCGAGGATGAGGTGTTCCTTGACCGTATCGACCGAGGCCTCGATGAACACCGACTGATCGCGGACGACCTCAACACGGTAATCCTCCGGCAGGGTCTTCATCAGCTCGCCGAGCCGCTCCTTGAGCGACTCGGCGACCTCCACCGTGTTCGTGCCCGATTGCTTTCGGATGTTCAAGAGCACGCAGGGCGTGTCGTTGTAGAGCGAGGCACTTTCCACTTCCTCGGTGGAGTCCTCCGCGCGGCCGAGGTCGCCGATGGTGATCGTGTGGCCGTTGCGGTTGGCGACCGCGATGGCCTCCATCTCCTTCATGTTTGTCACACGACCCATCGTGCGGAGCGTGTACTCGGTATCGCCCACCTTCATCGAGCCGCTGGGCATCTGGAGGTTCTGGGCCGCCAGGGCGCGGGCCGCGTCGGCCACGGTGAGATCGTAGGCGCGGAGCTTCAGCGGGTCGAGCCGCACGTTGATCTGCCGTGCCTGGCCGCCGACCAGCATCACCTGCCCCACGCCGCTGACCGTCTCCAGTTGCCGCCGGAGCACCTTGTCGCAATACTCGGTGATGTCGCGCAGCGTCGCCGGCTCCGGGGCCGACACGGCGACCGTGACGATCGGCGAGGAGTCCGGGTCGAGCTTCTCGACGGTCGGCTGCTCGACGTCCTCGGGCAGCTCGGGCAGGATGCGGTTGATCTTGTCGCGCACGTCCTGCGCGGCCACGTCGGCGTCCTTCTCCAGGTGGAACTGGACGTAGACCAGTGAGATCCCTTCCGACGAGACCGACCGCAGCTCCTCGATCCCGTTGACCGTATTGACCGCCTCTTCGATCTTGTCGGTGATCTCGGTCTCGATCTCCTCCGGCGCGGAGCCCGGCATGCGGGTCGTCACCGTAATCATCGGGAAATCGACCTTCGGGAACCGGTCGAGCCCGAGCTTCGAATAGCCGAAGACCCCGAACACCACGAGCACGAGGATCAGCACCGTGGCGAAGACGGGACGCTTGACGCAGATCGCAGCGAGTTGATTCATGTCATCGCACCCGGTCGCCGTCGTGCAGCCGGCCGGGCCGAAGGACCAGCCGTTCCTTCCCGGTGAGCCCCGACTTCACCTCGACCTTCTGATCGCTCTGCTCGCCCAAGGCGACGACCCGCTCCCGGGCCACCCCGTCGTGCACCACGAACACCCGGGCCACTTCCTCGAGCTTCTGCACCGCGCCGGCGGGCACGAGGATCGCGGCCTGCCGCTCGGTCAGCACCAACCGGGCGCTGGCGAAGAGCCCCGGACGCAAGACGCCCTCGGCATTGGGCACCACCGCCTCGACGACCATCGACCGCGTGTCCTGAGTCACCGTCGGTGAGACGAACCGCACGGTCCCCTCGAAGGTCCGGCCCGGAAAGGAGTCAACCTCGAACCGCACGGTCTGCCGCTCGCGGACTCGGCCGACCTCGTGCTGCGGCACCGTCAACGAGAGCCGCAGCGGGTCGGTCCGGACGAGGGTCACGACCTTCGTGGCCTGCATGCCGGACGAGACCTGCTCCCCGACCGACACCAGCTTCTCGGCCACCAGGCCGTCGAACGGGGCGCGGATCGTCGTGTCGGCGACCGCCTTCTCGAGCATCGTCACCCGGATCTGGGCCGCCTTGCACGTCAGGTAAGCGACCCGCATCTGCCGGACCGCCTGGTCGTAACGTTGCGAGGCCAGGAACTGCTCGGTCTTGATCTGCTGGAACGTCTCCTCCGCCAGGGCCCTCTGGGCATACACCTTCTCGGCACGCCGCAGGTTCCCGTCGGCAAGTTCGAGCGCGGCGGCGGCGAGCTTCACTTCCGGCTGCTCCTCGGGCTTGAAGGGCTGCGCCAGGTCGGTCAGCCCCAACCGTGACTTGGCTTCGTCGAGCAACGCCTGCCCTTCGGCCAGCTTGTTCTTCGCGTCGGTCGCGTCGAGTTGCACCAGGACGTCGTTCTTGCGCACAACGCTCCCCCGGTCCACGCGTACTTCGGCGACGATCCCGCTCACGTTGGCCACCACGGCCGATTTCTCGTCGGCCGTCAGCGTGCCCGTCAGCCGCAGGACGTGGTTCCGCTCGACGACTTCGACCGGTACGGTGTCGTAGCTCCCCGCGGCCGCCTCGTCGCTCCGGGACGTGTCGTCCTTCGAGACGAAGCCCAGCGACGCCTTGCCGTTACGGCCGCCTTGTGCTTCGCCGATGGCCGATTCGCCGGCAGCGCCGCCACGGTGGGCCGCGGCCCACGGCAGCACGATTCCCCCTCCGACGACGGCAACCACGGCCACCGACAAGATCAGCAGCAACCGACCCTTGCGAGGCGGGGCCGCCGCGACGGGCGGACCCTCCGCGTGAGGGCTCCCCTCGGTGCAGCGGTCCCCTGCGACCGAGTCCACCGGAACCTGCGACATCTCAGACGACATAGAGTCACCCTTATCCTTGTGGCCCCGCTTCCTCAGACGCAGCAATCGCGCGAATGCCGGCCAACGAGAATCTCGTGATGTGACCGGCCAGGTGCTCGATGCCCGTCTCGTCGAGCACCTTGTACGGCCCGAACCTGCTCAGGATCGCCTGCCCGCGGGTGTACTCGCTGCACTGGCCGAACACGCTGATCGCGCAGTCGAAGACCTGCTGATCCGTCGCCGACGGCCCGATCAGTCCCCGGATAATGGAGTCCAACTCTTCGAGTAACGGTTCCGCGATCTTCTCCGCCACGAGTTCCAGACCTTGCGTGGGCTCGACGAACTCCCGCGTGATGAGCATGATCCGTTTCGGGGATCTGCCGCTGGCGAGATCCCGCAGCAACCCTCGGATGAAGCGACCGAGCCTCACCTCGGCGGTGGACGATGACACGTCCCCGGAATAGGGCATGTGGTCGTGAACATCTTGAACGATGAACTCGATCGCCGCGAGATACAGGTGTTCCTTGTCACGGAAGTGGTAGTTGATCGCCGCGTTGTTGGCCCCGGCGCGACGGCAGATCTCGCGCAAGGTGGCATCGCGATACCCTTTCTCCGCGAAGACCTCCACCGCGGCTTCCAGTAATTTGGCCCGCGTTGCCTGCGACGTGCTGAGGCCGGTTGTCGTGGACATTCAAGCACCCGATTCAAGCGATTGATTTAATCTATTGTATCAATCGGATGCTTGAGTGTCAATCGCAGTTTCTAGAAGACACGGAAAGCGTTTCCCAGTAGTAGTTTATGGCTATTTGAACGCCTCGCATACCGCCCTCGATGTCTGATAGTCGTTGCGTCGGTATTTGGCCCAGCGGCTTCAGTCGCATGACTCACGCCTCGGAAATCCCGACGCACCCTGTGTCACACTAGCCCGAGCGCAAGCGACGGTAACTCGTTGCCTCTCCCTCGCTTGCGCTTCGGGCTAGCCCGGATTATTCATGGGGGTTTGGAGGCGGGGTTGATTGGGGTGGCGTGGGCGGAAGGCGGGGTGTT